>JAAGKN010000186.1_pt1 | contig 52545 bp, 53 predicted proteins | sample 6206371 | NCBI WGS metagenome assembly JAAGKN01 (sample SAMN11533720, study PRJNA540317) | gut metagenome | isolation source: fecal pellets from male and female animal of same cohort | host: Peromyscus leucopus | place: USA:CA | collected 2017
CAGCGTCTGTAAGCGGAAGCATGATCTTTCCGTGTGCGCCGTTATTTCCCACAACATTAAGTATACTGAGGCAAATATCGTCAAGACCGTATTCACCGTGAAGCATAGTTGAAACTGTCATTGTCGTATCGATTCCGGTAAGCAGACACTTACAGATGTAGCATACCGATGTTGCAACAGCATAGAAAGTAGCTCCCTTGCGCTCGATAACGCTTGCTCCAGACTTTCTTACATATTCCTCGACCTCATCATAATTGAACTGAGGTATCATGTTGTCGGCTTTAAGTACAGAAGCGTGGAAATCTGCTATCGGAATATTGGAAATATTTGCAAGAGACCACGGAATAAAGGATGAATCTCCATGCTCTCCGAGAACATATGCATGAACGTTATTCTGATTTATCTTGTAATACTCGGAAATTCTGGTGCGGAGTCGGGAAGTATCAAGGATAGTTCCAGAGCCGATTATTTTATTATCGGGAATACCTGAACACTTGCAGAAAACATATGTCATAACGTCAACAGGATTGCTTACGATAAGGTAAGTTGTTTCGCCTGCGTATCTTGTGATATTGGGAATAATGCTCTTCATAACGTTAACGTTTGTCTGAGCAAGATCAAGACGTGACTGACCGGGCTTTCGTGCAATTCCTGACGTAATAATAACGATATCAGAACCGGCAGCATCTTCGTAGCTTCCGGCATAAACATTAAAAGGATTACAGAAAGGCGAGCCCTGTCTTATGTCCAATGCCTCGCCGAGAGCCTTTTCATTGTTGATGTCGATCATGACTATCTCGGAAGCTGTTCCGAGAAGCGAAAGCGCATATGCAATTGTTGAGCCAACGCTTCCTGAGCCTATAATGGTAATCTTATTCATAAATATTCTCCTTTTTCAGATCGTGTGCTTTTTATGATCTGCTCTGAAATATATTATATCATATTATAGACGATTTGTCTATAAATCCGATTTAAATATAACCGTAATTTTCCATAAATTTAATACTTCTAATTTGTGGTTTGTCACAAATTGTTAATTTTATCCATTTTATTTACTAAAAACTATTGAAATATACGAAAAAAGTGTTATAATATATATAAACAAAATATTTGAAAGGGAGCGTGTCAATTTATGAAAAAAATAAACCGAGTTTTTTCAAAGCTGCTTACGGCAGTTCTTTCCGTAACTATAGTCAGCTCCAGCATTCCAAGCTACGCTGTTTTTGTATCCCCTTCTTCTGAAGACGACGGAGCAATCCCCGAACCGGAGATGATCTCCGTTATTGAAGGAGAATCCTCTGAATACGGTCTTACTCCCATTTATTATGTCGATGAAAACGGAAACGAAATAGAATCAGATCTTGTTCCCGATAGAGAACCGAGAGCATTGTTTCTTCCTTCCAAATTCGATTTGCGTGACTCCGGATATGTTACTCCAGTAAAGAGCCAATCGTCCACAGGAAGCTGCTGGGCACACGCTACCCTGGCAGCAGCTGAATCTAATATGATAATGAACGGTCTGGCTGATAATACTATAGATCTTTCTGAATCTCATCTTACATGGTTTACTCAGGGATTAGCAAGCATAGATATAAACGATCCCCTTTATGGCGACGGTGAAAGTCTTGGCAATACTGATTTTAACAACGGAGCTTATGACCGTGGTGGAAATAGCTGGCGTTCAAGAGCTGCTCTTGGAAGATGGAGCGGAGTTCAGCTTGAAGAAAACGCCCCGCCTGTTGCCGAACGTCCGGCTGTTGACGAAAGTCTCCGTTATACATCTTATGGATATCTTGTGAACAGTGATGATCTTGATGCAAGCGACCATGAATCCATAAAGCAGCATCTTATGACTACCGGTGCACTTTACTGTTCTTACTATAGCGATAACAATAAATATTCAAACGGAGAATATTACTCAAGGGAAGCTTACTATAACAGCGAAATTGTTGATACCAATCATGCAGTGACTATTGTCGGCTGGGATGATAATTACAGCAAAGATAATTTTAAATCAGATGTTCCTCCGGGAGACGGAGCCTGGATAATCAAAAACAGCTGGGGCGACTGGTCGCATAATAACGGCTACTTCTATATGTCTTACTATGACGTCTCGCTTGATTATATTACATCTTTTGAAATAGTCGATACATCCACTTATAATAATATCTACCAATATGATGGTGCAATGCCCGATTCTTATTACAGATATCCGTCCAGTTCATTCACAGCGGCAAATGTTTTTACAGCAGCAGATAACGAGACTATTTCAGCAGCAGCTTTTTATACCTATGAAGCTTCTGTTCCTTATATGATCTCAATCTATGCAGATGTGGAAGACGGAGATCCCACCAGCGGAACTCTTCTTACTACACAGACGGGCACAATTCCTTATAAGGGATACCACGTTGTTGATTTGAATGAAGCTGTTGCCGTAAGCAAGGGCACAAAATTCTCTGTTGTTGTTACTCTTGATAAAACAGGTACAAATATGGCTATTCAGAAATGCAGCAATCTGAGTGACTGCTCGTATTGCACATGGGGAACTCCGAGTTCACACACCGTCTGGAAGGATATGATTTCATCATATGACTCAACAGCCTGCATCAAAGCACTCACACGAAGCGACATACTCATAAACAGTACAAATTTCCCCGACAGCGTATTCAGAGACTACGTTTCACGCTTGGATGCCAATTCAGACGGTGCGCTCTCTTACAGCGAGATTGCTCAGGTTACTGAAATGGATTTATCCGCTCTTGGAATTTCCGATTTTACGGGAATCGAATTCTTCACCGAGCTTGCTGAGCTTAATTGCAGCTATAATCCTCTCATCAGCCTTGACGTCAGCCACAACAATAAGCTTGCCGATTTCATATGTTATGGATGCTCAATTGAACTTGACAGCGTTATGTGCAGCGGATTCACAATAGACGGTCTGGATATCAGCAAGGTGTCAAATCCACAGGAAATGACCGTTGAAGGCTCTTCTTTTATTCCCAGCAATAAAACAATGCATTACACATACAACTGCGGAAAAAATTATGATACACTGATAACAATCATTGCAGATTCACTGACTCATTCCTACGGAAGTTGGAGCGATAACGGTGATTCCCATATAAAAACCTGCTATTACTGCGGCGATATAAAGTCCGAGGATCATTCTTTCGATGAATGGAATATTGGCGTAAAAGAGCACTCCCATCAATGTCTGATATGCGGCGGCATAAAATCTGAAGAGCACTCTTTTGGAAATTGGACTGAGAATGGAAATACATATCATATTCATTCATGCAAAATATGCGGAACTTCTGAATCTGCCGAGCATTTATTCAGCATATTTGAACGCTCCAGTAGTGAAAAACATACAGGAATATGTGAAAGCTGCGGATATACCGAGCAATTTTCTCATAAATTCGGAAATTTTACATACTTAGATGAAACTTCCCACATTAAGTCCTGCGAGGAATGCGGTTACTCCGAAAACTATGAGCATAATTTCGGCGAATGGACGATTGCAGATGAAAACAGCCACACCAGAACCTGCGTCGACTGCGGCTATATCGAAACTCTCACTCATTCATACGGTGACTGGGAAACTTCCGGCAACGACAGTCACTCAAGAAAATGCAATGACTGCGGTTATATAGAAAACGTTGCGCACAGCTTCGGCGAATGGATATTTGTTGACGAAAACGTTCATTCAAGAATATGCGCTGACTGCGGTCAGCTCGTTGAAGCTGAACACGATTTCACTGAATTTTCATCATCAGATAAAGAAAGTCACTCCAAAATATGCAAAGACTGCGGATATTCCGTTGACCTTGTACATGATTTCGGCGAATGGGTAACCGACGATGAACACAGTCACACCAGAACCTGCGTTGACTGCGGTTACACTGAAACTCTTACTCATTCATACGGTGACTGGGAAACTTCCGGCGATGACAGTCACTCAAGAAAATGCAATGACTGCGGTTATACGGAAAGTTCCGATCACAACTTCGGCGAATGGACATTTGTTGATGAAAACGTTCATTCAAGAGTATGCGCTGACTGCGGTCAGGTTGTTGAGGCTGAACATTATTTCACTAAATTTTCATCATCTGATGATGAAAAGCACTCCAAGATATGCAAAGACTGCGGATATTCCGTTGATCTTGCACATGATTTCAACGAATGGTCATATCATGACGATCAGCAGCACTACAGAACCTGCATTGACTGTGATATTATAATTTACGGCGATCATAATTTCGGTGAATGGATCGTTTCAGAAAATGGCAATCATTCAAGACCATGCACAGACTGCGGTTACATCATCAGTTCTCCTCACATCTTTGACAAAACAGACGTTATAAACAGCGAAAACCATTCAAAATCTTGTGAAATATGCGGATACACGGAAATTACACCTCACAGCTTTGGGGAAACAACATATACAGATGTTCAAAATCACTCTCAGACTTGTGTTGAATGCGGATACGTTCACATTTTTAAACATAATTTCTCTGAATGGGAATCTTCCGGTGAAAACAATCACAGCAAGATCTGCAAAGATTGCAGTCATATAGTCACAATGCCTCATAGTTTCGGCGACTGCGAATCAGTCAACGAAAAAGAGCATTCGATAATATGCGAAGATTGCCGATATACCATTATTTCCCCTCACTCCTTCAGTAACTGGCAGGATAACGGAAACTCTACGCAGATACGAATATGTACCGACTGCGGCTACAGTGAAATTGAGGATGTTGATTATACTTTAGGAGACATTAACGGCGACGGAACAATAGATTCTTTCGATCTTGTTATTGCGAGACAAAAGCTGCGTAAGGAATTCCTAAACAGCGCCGAATTCGCATCAGCCGACATTAATCATGATGGAGTATTTGATAAAACTGATATTATATTACTTCAGAATTTCATATTAGGTAAAATAAAAATCTTCTGAGAACTACATTCTGCTGCACTGGCATTATCTGGTGCAGCAGATTATTTTTTCATAAAATAAATAAAAAAGACATCTCAGATTACTATGAAATGCCTGTTTATCTTTACTGTCACTAAATACCTACGTCTTTATTTCAAATTTTTATTACGCTTAGCATCGCTTGCTCTCAAATCAAGTTTATACTGGTTTCTTATCAGAGAATATAAAATCAAATTACATAAAGTATTCATAACTTCATTTGAATCCAGATACATTAACTTATTTGACGGTAAAGTACCTAAATATATTTTACCATTTCTGATCATTGATGGAGAAAAAGATTCCACTCTTCGTATCAGTTCTTCTTTTCTAGCTCCATTTTTCATTACAACACCATTATGCCATAGTGTAAGTTTATTTGATTCCAACTTCAGACATTTATTAAGATTAATCTGCACAACTGTATAATCCACTTTGAAATCCTGAAATGATACAATTAATGAACTTTTCCCTGTTGAATTACCGTATTTCGAATCGTTCTCAGTTTTGCCAACAGGCATAATACTAAAGCTTAGTACCTGGTTGTTTCCGCTTTGATCTTTAATAAGAATTGAACGATATAAGCCTGGTCCAAAATTTCCTCCTGATGCATCACCATAATTCAGCCATGATATTCCAAGATCATCTGCTATCTCTATGCCATGAAACTGTTTTTTTAACACACTATGTTCTATATCAAAAAGACAATCTCCAAGATTGACAATATGCTTCCACAAATATTTTGGTGTGTCTTCTCCGATAAAATTTGTATCATAAAGTTCTTCTTCACTCATAACGTTCAATTCGTTAAAAGACAATCTTCGGTAATTTTCCGGTTCGTACACCTGTATTTTCAGATTTTCATTTAGCATTTCCTGATATTCAGGCAACGTGCTAAGTTCTTCTGTTTTTTCTCCGTCCGTATGCCATGCAAAAATTTCAATACCATTTGTAATGAAAATATATTTGCCTCCAAGTTCATCAATGTATCTTCTGCACTGGTCATATGTCTGCGAACTCATTGGAATATCCGGAGATTTACACTCTATTATTCCAAGACAATGTATATTTTTATTATCATCCTCGTAGCCTATTATAATATCAGCACGTTCCTTGCTTTTGCTTCCCCAATGGCTTAAAGCATCCTCTGTAAAAATAAGATATTCAGGAACCTTTATTACATCACGAAAATAAACAGCTGTTTTCTGACGTACAATTTCTTCTTTTTTAACCGGAATCAGCTTTTTCCGGAAAGGATCAAGACAGCATTGAATATCACTTTTTCTGTAATCTGTTTTAATATTGATTTTATCTAATGATCTTTTTATATTCATAGTTACCCCTTCGTTCAACTTTGTTTATATAGTTAAATTCATAATTCCTACGCCAAATACTTCATATGTTTCTTTTATTGTATGCTCTGCGAGCCGATATTTTATTAATCACTCTCTTATATCTTTACTGTAACTCATTTTTCTATTTTAACATATTTCTTGTTTTGCTATAGTAGCTGTTGTAATTTATGTAAAATAAATCGCCGTCTGTAAATCCTTACAGACGGCATATTCTGTCAAGCTGATACCAAATAGCTGCTTTATTAAAATCCCGATTCTACGCCGTTTTAAAGAGAATTGTCAAATAAATTTTTCATTTTCAAACTCACGAACTTCATGAACTTGAAAATGAAAATTCAGCGGTACTTTTTATACCGCTGAATCTCAAAATTAATTTCCGTTAAACTCGTCAAGCATTCTGCAGTATTCTTTTTCTTCGCAGTCGATGTAGTCTTTCGCAAATTGCTTTACTTCCTCAAGATTGTTTTTCATCAGTTCAAAATCGACCGCAGCGGAAAAAATGTCAATTTCTACTTTTTCAGATTCGTCTGCAAAAACTTCGATCCTGAACCCTTCGCAGGCAACGATCTCACCGTTTTCATTTTCTCTCGGCAAATAATTATCGGGAGTAATTTTCACAAAAAATCCTTTATATTTCATACTATTCCTCCTCAAGGCATCATTTGAATATCATCATAAAAATCGATGTCCTCAAAATCTTCAATATCAAAATCTTCATCGATTTCTTCCTCTGCACGATCCATCTGAAATGAATTTTCAAATGCCTTTTGCAGATATGACTCGTCCAATCCGTTCTCTCTGTAACCCTGCAAAATCGTATTGTAATACTGCTGACTTGGAGGTGAAATTTCCCCACGATTCATCAGATATGCCATGCCCTCAAAGGTCCTTCCGTCCAGTTCAAACTCCATATTTTCCTGCCTGTAAAGCCGAGGCCAGCCTTCATATTTATTAAGCGTAGGCAAGTCCCTTTCGTCAAGCTCCCAAATCAAAACGGGGACGGCTGCTCCCTTGTTGGGAACAATAGTCGCAACGCCTCTGAATTCCAATTCAAAGTCATTTATTTCCGATGTTCCAACAACTTTCGAATGCGGACACCGATACGCCATCTGCTCCAGATTTATATTACTGCCATAGGCAATGTATAATTGTTTTTTCTGCATTTTTACCTCCATCACATACTTAATTCAAATGCTTCTTCCTGTTCTAAATCTTCGTCCTCAAAAATCGGCTCACGCTCGTTTTCTTGGGGTTCTATAACCTCATCGGGTACGTTATCGGCTTGCTGCTGAACCTCTCTCACAGGCTCGACACGCTGCTCACGGGCGGCGATTCTCTCAGATTTCAGACGTTCCCTTTGCTTAACTGCATCTTCGGGGTGAAGCCACGCTATATTACCCTCAAGGTGTGAAAGAAGATGTTTTCTGCAATTTTTAAACTCCGGTCCGTTTAATCCAATGCGAATCAGCCAGCAGCGAAAGGTATAGCGAGGATTCTCACTTTGAGTCACACGTGGACTTGCTGACTTCTGTGTCAAAGCCTGATTGCTAACCGCCAGTACCAGCGAAATATACGCCCTCAGCACTCCTGCGTTCAGGCTGCTGTTAAAAGCCCTTACCTCGATGTTGTTGTCGGTAAACACCGGATGTAAATTCAGGCACCTATACCGAGATAAGTCGTAATGTGAGTGATAATCGGCGTCGTCATTATACCAAAGATGTTTTATCGTTTCAACCGTCTTTGGCTTTATCTTGTTAAGTTTTTCAAGGAATCGCTGATCGACCTTTTTGCAATAGGTATTTTCCCGATTTGAATCGACCTGTAAAGCTTGATACAGCATATCCTCTTTACTGGCAAAAATATTTACCAAGTTCCTCAATGTTCGAGCATCATATGGTTCAAAGTCGATGTGAATATGGATTCCTGTAGACTCATTGCAGATACCTCCGCTTCGTCGAATAGACCTCACAACCTCCTGCAAAAGAGCCATATCATCATACTCCAAAATTGGCGTCACAAGCTCCACAGAATATTTTTTTGAAGCTGGATTACCGTCCTTAGTCGTACAGTGAATGCTTGCGTCGGACATGATTTTCCAGAGCCTGTCCTGATTATCGTAAACATCGTATCGGTCGTAACCGCCGCCGAAATGCCTTGGAGAACCACCTAAAACCTTACTTATCGCCTTTGCCGCAGCCTCTCTGGTCAAGCCTGTGCATTCTACCTCTACTCCGTATTTTTGCTGTTTAATCCCTTCAAAATTACCTGACAAATTATCTCCCTCCCAATTAAAAACAGCCTGCAAAATCCAATTTGCAAGCTGCATTTTTATTATTCAATATCAGTTTTAACTTCGTATCCGCCCTTGAAAATAACCAGAATCTCGTTCTTGCTGAGAACCTTTACACACTCGATTAATTTGCGTATCAGAACATTATCAAAGGTTTCCAATTCAAACTTTTCATGCTCTATCATGTCCATTATTTTGTCGAGTTTAGCCTGAGTTTCAGCGGAAGTTTTATTCTGAGATTTCAGCATATCAAGCCGTTCACTGAGTTGCTGTTCCTCTTGATATAGCTTTGAAAATTCGCTGTCAAGCTTGTCCTCATCGCAGCCGCCGGAGGCTATCAGCATTACCAGATTGTTCCTCGCCTGATCGATTTCCTTCAGCCTGTTTTCGATGCTGATTATTTCTTCCTGTCCCTGACATTCCAGAACAGTTCCGATGTTAGCCTTGAGGATTCTTGCGATGTCATCACGGCAGGAGTAGTAATTATTTATCGCCCGAATTATCGCTTTGTGAAGCTGTTCTTCCTTGATCGTAGGCGAATCGGGACAGTACTTTTTGCCGTGTTCCAGACGGCTGATACATCGCCAGACCGCCAATTTTACGCCGTTTTTCATCCATATTTTACGCCTGTAAGGAGTACCGCAGCAGCCGCAAATCATCAGCTCTGACAGTGAGTATTTTCCACTGTATTTTCCTTGCTCTGTCTTGGTTTTGTCGCTGATTTTACGCTTGCCGGAACGCCTTGCAAGCTCCTGCTGAACCCGATTAAAAGTGTCCCTGTCGACTATCGGATCGTGGTGATCCGTCACCAGATACATGGGTCGTTCGCCGTTATTTTTCATAACTTTGTGAGTTATGCAGTCGACTGTGAAAGTCTTTTGGAGAAGCGCATCGCCAACATATTTTTCATTTTTCAGAATCCTCTGTACCTCGCCTTTAGTCCAGACATTTTTGCCCAGCGCAGTCAGTCTATTCTGATCCATCAGCGATTGAGCAATATTCAGCAAAGTGTAACCGTCAAGATACAATTTAAAAATCATTCTCACCGTTTCTGCTTCTTCGGGAACTATCTCAGGCTTGCCGTCATCTCCTTTTTTATAGCCGAGGAGGTGTTTGTATTGGAATGCAACCTTGCCCTCACGGTACGCTTTTTCCTTGCCCCAACTGACGTTTTTACTTATGGATTCCGACTCAGCCTGAGCGAACGAGCCGTACAGAGCAATCATAAATTCCGAAGTCATTGTCAGCGTGTTGATATTCTCCTTCTCAAAAATCACTCCGATTCCAAGGTCTTTAAGCTGCCTCACATATTCAAGGCAATCCACGGTATTTCGAGCAAATCGGCTAATTGATTTTGTTATTACAAGATCAATTTTTTTGTTCTTGCACATACGAATCATGCGATTGAATTCTGTACGCTTTTTCGTCTGAGTACCTGAGATCCCTTCGTCAGCAAAAACCTTTACAAGAGTCCACTCCTTTTTTCTGTTGATCAAGTCGGTGTAATAAGAAATCTGAACCTGATATGAGTTCTGTTGTTCTTCCTCTGCCGTACTGACACGGCAGTAGGCGGCAACCCTTAATTGTTGGTATTTACTGCGGTTTATCTCTGTCTGTGCTTTCGCAGGAATTATCGTTACTTCCGGCATTTTTGTCATTCCTCTCCGTTATATTTTTAATATGTACTCCGTTGATAAACTCAACCTCTACAGTACAAAAATGGCTTATCCAAATTCGTGAAATACACGTTTTGAATAAGCCAATATCTAAGCTGTTTAATTGTTCGTAATTTTCAAGCAATTCCCGTAGATACGCTGTTTTCTGAGGATTTTTATCGTAAGTGCAGCATTCATATTTCATCTCGGCAAGCTTGAAAATTTCAAATTTAATTCTGTCGAAATCCATTTGTGCTGAATCGGTCATTTGATTTACTTCGTTTTGTTTGCGGATCACATCGGCAGTAGGGGAATATGCGCTTATCTCGCTGCTGCTTTCAATCAGACTTGGATTAGCAATGACTGTATTCATCACTGTCAGAACTGCTCCGATTATCATCTGATCCGTTAGCTGATATTCAAATCTGTAACAGTCCGGATTACGACAATCCCACTTTGCACAGCGGCAGTTACCGCCGATTCGAGATAATCTATGACCGCATTCCAAGCAGTATGTACGATTTCTGATCTCCTGTAAATCCTCAGAAATCACGCACATAGAAGTTGCTTTTGACGCTCTTTTTTTATTTGCCTGATCAAAAAACTTTTCACTGATTATCTGCGGATACTTATCATCTCCAAGATACTTTAGATTTTCGATTATCCGCTTGATCATATTCTTGTTCCAACGGTCTGAACACTCAGAATATCGTACTTTTTCAGATTCCATCAGCTTTGCAATTTGCAGTAAGCTGCTGCCGCCCAAGTATTCTTCAAATATTTTGACAACTGCTTTGGATTCTGTAAAATCTACTGTAATTTCGCCGCTTTTCATGCAGTATCCAAACGGTATAACTCTGTTCTTAGCCATAAATCTCACTTCCTTCATACAACAAGGATACCACACTTTTATGCGGAAATCCAGTACCAAAACCAACAAAAATATGCTCTGAATTTTTATTTATCCGGAGCATATTGTATTATATTTTCTCCTTAAATTTCAAACCTCCGATAATATGAAATTCCAATTCATTCTGATTTATAATCACAATTTTTTCTACCAGAAATTCAAATGCCGATTCGTCAAATTCACATATCGGATCACTCTGTTTTTCAAAGTAATCTATCAGCATATTTATCTGATCGAGCGTTTCGTCCTCATCGTCAAGATGCGTGATTTTCTTCAGCTCCAACTGTAATTTATTGACCTTTGCATTAAGCTCCGAAGTCTGTTCAAGGTACTTCGTATTATCAAGAAATCCCTTTGTTTTAAGCCTTGCAAGGACGTGTGTCTGTTCCTTTAATTTTGCGATTTCTTTGTGTATTTCCATTACATTGGAATTGCCTCTGAATCGCCGTATTTTCAAGTCCTGCAGGGCTGTTTGCAGCGGCACAAGAATTTGCTTATAATTAAGCTGCAATTTGTTGTTCAGCCTCAAAAACGCTTCGACAATACTGCTTTCTTCAAGCCGCTTACTGGTGCAGGAACCAGCCAGATTATCATGCTTTCTGCATACCCAGAATGTCTTGCCTCTGCATATTTTTCTTTTATATTTGCTGCCGCAGACAGCACATATGATTCTGCTCTTAAAAGCGTATTCTGACGTGATATTATTGTGTTTTCTGCTTTCAATCAAAGCCTGAGCCTTTTCAAACAGCTCTTTTGAAATTATCGCTTCATGAGTATTTTGAATATGATATTTATTCAATTGTCCATTATTTTTCAGCTTTTTAAACGGAAGATTAGTTGTCGTAAATGTTTTTTGATATACCGAATCGCCGATATATTTTTCGTTGGAAAGGATGTACGAAATCCCATAATAGCTGAATTTTTCTTTGTATTCAGAATACTTTTTACTGCATATTTCTGAAATCCGCTGATAGCCGTTTCCGCTTAAAAACATATTGAAAATTGACCTTACTATTTCTGCCTGAGCCGCATTTATCATAAACTTTCCATCACACAAGTCGTAACCGAACGGTGCGGAAAACGCCTTTATTTCTCCTTTTTCAAATCGTTTTTGATAACTCCATTTTACATTATTTGAAATTGAGGTCGATTCCTCCTGTGCCAGACCGCCCATGATTGTTATCATCATTTCATCGGGCATATTGGCTGTATCAATGTTTTCCTTTTCAAAAAATACCGTGATTCCCAGAGATTTAAGCTCACGAATATTTTTAAGGCAATCGTTTGTATTTCGGGCGAAACGGCTTATTGATTTGGTGTAAATTCTGTCAATTTTACCCTTTCGGCAGTCGCTCATCATATGTTGAAATTCCTCACGTTTATCATCACGAGTACCTGTAATTCCTTCGTCAGCATACACATTTATTAGCGTTTCCGTTTTGCTGTCGGCAAGAAAATTTTCGTAATATTTAAGCTGCGCCATGAAAGAATTGATCTGATCTTCGCTGTCGGAACTCACTCGGCAATAAGCTGCGCAGCGAATTATCCTGCTTTTTTCTTCTGTTATTGTCGGCTGTATCACTGTTACTGTCGGCATTTTTCTCACCTCCGCTTCACCAACAAGGATACCATATTTTTTGCCGAAATGGTATCACCATACCTGACAAAATTAATCCTTAAAATCTGTTTGATTCATACATCTGTCAGCGTCTGATGCGACTCTGCACAGGCACATTGCAAACACTCCGGCAGTCCCGCCGAATATAGAACCTAAAATAAATCCTAACATATTAATTTCTCCTTACGCTGCGTCCTTTGAAGACAAAAATTTTCTGTAAATATCTTCTGTATTCTTGCTGTTCAGACTCGTTTTTTCATTCTCCGCAAGAAGTTTTTCGAGTTTGTTCTTCACAAAAGTTTCTGTGATAAAATCAGCAAATTCTGCTTGTCCAAACTTAGTCATTAACTTTCACTCCAATGCTTATTTTTATTGCTTTATCTACCTTTTCCATAACTTCAAGACCTACCGAACCCACATATCTCAGTAGTCTGTCACGATCAATTGTGCGTATCTGCTCTGCAAGTACAATTGAGTCTTTCGGCAGCATTTTTGATCCGCAGATATGGATATGAGTGGGCATATTATTCTTTTTTGCCGACGATATTGGAAGCACAACCACCGTTGGACTATACTTATTTCCAACGTTATTTTGCACCACCAGAACCGGTCTGATACCGCCTTGTTCTGAACCTATTATCGGATCAAGATCGGCATAAAAAATATCTCCACGTTTTACAACCATTTTAAATTTCTCCTTTCCATTTTTATACATTTTAAAATTAAGTTAAAAAATGAATTGTCCTGCCGGGACACCGGCTTTATGTAAAACTGCGGCCTGCCAAACGCAAACCGCAGTAATAACTCGTTTTGCCTTCGTCTGATTATTCAGACAATTTTTCATGATATTTATTCTCAATACCCGTCATGGCGGAACATCGTGAACGACCGGCAGCTTACCGATCTCATGGAAATCTAATCCCTCCGAGGTTCTCCCGAAGCCGCCCTCATTGCCTGATTCCCCGACCAAGGGGTGCTGTGACTGGACGGAAGTATCATTGTCCTCCTGCGTTTCATTGCCCCTGAAAAGCTATTTCAGTCTTGAAGCTGCATATTTATCGCAAGCGTATGGCTTCTGTGGCTGACGATTTTTAGACCGCTCGCAGGATTAACGTATTCCCGATGCTGTATATTCAATTTTCAAGTTTCCTAAAAGGATTTATTTCTCCTTTCGCTTGTATAGGGGAAGAAGTCGGGGTTTTGATACCCCCTAAATTTTTATTTTTCTAAAAGTTTGTTAAGCTTGCACAAAATCTTAGCTTTCTTTTTGTTGATGTTTTTCTGATTTGCGCCATAAAACTCGGCGCATTCACGCTCTGTTTTATTTTCAAAAAACAGCATTATTATCAAATCACGTTCAGATTCCGACAATAATTTAAGGCAGTTGTAAAGTCTTTCAGTAAATATTTTGCGGTATGTTTCTTCTTCGATATCGTAATCGGGCATAAATTCCCTGAAATTCTCAAACGCATTTTCATGCCCACCGATTAGTGCTGAAAATTGTATCTCATGCTTGAAAAACGACTCATTATTATCATCTATGTTCCACTGTGTTCTGTTGTAATGTGTACGAACTTCATCGCTCACTTCAACTTCCACTATTTTTTTTGATATTGTATCGTAAACACGCACTGTGTTTTTCTTCATTTTTACACCTCCGTTCAATTAAAAATCAAACGAAGGCTATGGATACTTTGCTGTTAAGCAAAGCCATTTTGCTGTCAAAAACATGATTGTCCTTTCCCCTGAATAGGTTTAGGACACAAAAAAAGTCTGCATACTATGTACACAGACTCTGTTTGCCTGAAGATAGGCGCACCAACGTAAGGGTACTAAATATGCTAATTCTGCACATTATGCAAAACGACCATATTTGTATCCTCAGCCCCTAATGCACATCAGGCGAGTTTATTATTTTCGTATTTATAATATAATTATATAAAATTTTGGAGTCAAAGGGTGTCGAAAATCGAAAAAGCCGTCGACAAGACAGATTTCTTGTGGAATCTGTCCTGCCGACGGCCTCTCATATTAATTGAAATACGAATTATATCGTTTTATCAATAGATTCAGATATACCAATTGATTATTCTAAATATACGCTGACATTTTCAAACACATCAATAATATCGTGATGCCTGCCTTTTGGCTTTCTCAATATTGTTAAATCTGCTGTACAAATAGATTTTGTACAGCAGATTTATCTTTAACTTAATTTATTTTTGAGTTCAAGGATTCGTTGTTCAATCTTTTTGATGATTTCAATAAAGAACTCATCATTCTCATTTGTGGGATCGACCAATCCCCAATTATCGTTAAACTCTCTGCCTATATACGGACATCCAACATCACAGCCCATAGATATTGTAATATCAGGGGCAGGAATATCATTGAACGTCTTACTGTATTGCGACTGCTCCATATCAATACCATATAGCTTTTTCATTAGACGGACAGCATCCTGATTGATTTGCGGTTTAGTTTCCGTTCCTGCGGAATAGCTTTCAAAAACATCATAAGCAAGGTGCTTACCGAGAGCTTCTGCAATTTGACTGCGGCAGGAGTTGTGTACACAGATAAAGGCAACCTTTTTCATATCAGATTCCCATATTTTTCAGAAGTTTCACAACATCGGCTGTTTTCAGCACCTTTCCCATAGAAACAACCTTTTCGTTTACAACAATTGCAGGCATACTCATGACTCCGTAAGCCATAACCTTTTCCATATCGGTGATATACTCAACCTCTACAGGAAGTTCCATCTCAGCGACTGCTTTCTTTGCATATTCATATTGTTCGTGACAAGACTTACAGCCTGCTCCAAGTACCTTAATACTTGAAATTTCACCGTTTACTGCTGTATTTGCGAAAATTGTTTCTGCTTCACCTGTTCCGCAACAACAAGACGTTTTCTTTTCTTCCTTTTTCTTTCCGAAATTAAATAATGTCATAATAATTACCTCCAAATATTATTTACTCGTTTTCATGAAGCAGTTTATCTGCTATTTCAGTTGCAGAAATTACCATCTTAGGACAAAATTCCGTAAACAAATTATGCTTTCTGGCATACGACTTTCCATCAGGTGTTGCTAAGTCACAATCTAATAATTCTCTGCACATATACGAACCGTTTTTGTCCTTAAACGCTTCGAGGAATTTTACAGTTATATCATTGGTTTTTGTTTTACTATTCAAATCACCAACTTCGTATTGACCGAATTTCAACCCCAATGCCATTAATGCACCTGTGCAAGCACCGCAGACTTCGCCTTTGCACATACCTCCGCCAAAACAAGCTCCTAATTTAAGTGCCATTTTTTCGGATAAGCCTAATTCCTCTGCAAATGCAGCTAAAACAGCCTGCGAGCAGTGAAACCTTTTAGCGAATAATTCTTGTGCTTTTTCAATGTGTGTCATTTTTTCAGACTCCTTTCTAAATAATCAATGGTTGTATTAAATTAAAGAAATATCCCACAACGATAATACCAACAGTACAAATTCCAATAAAAATAGCAAGCAGTTTAGGTTTAACAGCTTTTTTGAGCATAATCATTGACGGCAGTGACAATGTTGTAACTCCCATCATAAATGACAGGACAACGCCTAATAATGCACCTTTAGCAAGCAAAGCTTCCGCAATCGGAATCGTACCAAAAATATCGGCATACATCGGCACACCTGCAATTGTTGCAAGAACAACGCCGAAAGGATTGTTATCGCCTAAAACTTTTACAATAAAGTCCTGCGGTATCCAGTTATGAATAAATGCACCGATACCAACGCCTGCGATTACATAAGGAAAAACTTTTTTCGCTGTTTCCCAAACCTGTTCCCATGCATATTTGGCTCTGTCCTTAAAGTGCAATTCTTCCTGCGGAGTATCAATTGCCTTGCCGTTTCTGATATATTCCTCTACCTGATTTTCAAGGTGCAGCTTTTCAATCAGCGTGCCTCCTGCTACGGCAATTACAAGACCTACTACAACATAAACAACAGCAACTTTCCAGCCAAAAATGCTCATCAGTAGGACAAGTGAACCCAAGTCAACCATAGGCGATGAAATCAGGAACGAAAACGTAACTCCCAGCGGTAATCCTGCACTTGTGAATCCGATAAACAATGGTATTGATGAACAGGAACAGAACGGAGTTACCGTTCCGAGCAATGCAGCTATGCAGTTTGCACCGATTCCGTGAAATCGTCCGAGAATTTTCTTGGTTCGTTCAGGTGGAAAATAACTCTGAATGTATGAGATGACAAAAATTAGAAATCCAAGCAAAACCATAATTTTTATCATGTCATAAATAAAGAATTGTATACTTCCTCCGATTTTTCCACTTGTATCAAGACCAAGCGAATTCAGAATCGTACCAATAAGACGATTCAGCCAAGCCATGCCGAGGATTTCTTCCTGAAAGAAATTCCAACCTGTTTTAAGCGCTTCCATGTGGATAGCTCCTTTCTTAAATCAATAAATACAAATATATAAATGTATCTATATTATACGTTGAATTTTAGTCGTGTGCAAAAATAATAAAATTACTTTTTACAACACGACTGATTATCTGTTGCACAATCTGTATCAGTTAATATGTCAAAGCATTTTCTTGCATATTCTGTACCTTCTCTTGATATGGAATAATGCATCCACTTGCCTTCCTTACGCCCTTCAACGATACCGCTGTCACATAGGATTTTCATATGGTGTGAGAGCGTAGGCTGTGTAATATTCATTTCTTCCAGCAGTTTGCAGGCACACTTTTCTCCTTCTGATAAAAGCTGTAAAATTCTGATGCGGTTTTCATCACAGAAAGCTTTGAAAATTACAGCTGTTCTTTTTACATCCAGTTCCATGCGTTCACCTCACATTCAAGTTTATCTATTTATATTATATGCAACAAATAGAAAAATGTCAATATGTTATTTTGCCTAAATTTCATTCAACAACTTTGTGCATTAATACAAATTTAACATAACTATAATTAGATCTGTTCATAACCAACAATCACACCAAGTTCTTAATGATTTGTGTGAATTTATATTAAAATCATATATACTAATAGCAGAAATGTGGAAATGTATTTGTAAAAGCGGCATGGAGAAGCTGCAGGCGTATATATAAAAGCTTCGACGTCGTTCAGTTCATCATCTTTTATCTGGTATTCCAGATACTATCTCTTAAACTTTGAATATAAAGTGTACAGCTAATTTTTAGTGTGATTTGTTTCCGTTTTTACATTAGCTTCCTTATGGAATAATATATCGAAAATATTTCCCCATCTAAACTATAAATATCGTCTATCGGAACAGTATGATTGTCCTTCATAATCAAGATTCGTTCATGCTCGTCAATACGTCTTACATTTCCAGTGATCTTAATATATGCGCCTCCGGATTTCTTTTCATCAGGAACAAAATATTCTACGGTCACTTCCGGATATTCATTAATATTATCCATGATAATTTGCAGCTTTGTATTAATATCATTGATTCTATCCTCGGAAAGTTCAAGCTTCTCATCGGTAAGTCTTGCCGTTTCATTAATTTCAGCATTGTATCCCGTCAGTGCGGCAAAGGGGGAAAATTGTGCCGCACGATTTTCACGGGACATTCTCGGATGTTTTTCAGAGGTATGGTGAGGAAGACCAATTATATCATCATACTTATGCTTATCATTGTAATTATTCATTAAATATTCCCACTTTATCTTAGATTTTGTAGATACCAGGTAAATGTTTTTATATGAATTGCTTCTTATTCAGTCAATTCTATCAAGTTGCCCTCAATAGCTATTATACAACTTTCATAATATCCATCACCTGTTGTTCTTGGTCCGCTAATCACTTCATAACCATCTGTTTTTAAAGCGGAAGTAAGATCATCAACTTTTTTCTTACTTCCAACACTAAAAGCTATATGGGTATATCCTGTTGTTTCAGTAGAATTATTGACATTTTTAACATTAGGTTTATTCATAATTTCAAGTCTTGCTCCGTTATCAAATGATAAAAAGTAAGAGCGAAACCCTGTTTTTGAATTATAATAAATATCATTTGATTTTGCAGAAAAATATTTTATAAAAAAGGTTTTGACTTTCTCTAAATCATTTACATACATTGCAATATGCTCTATTTTCATTTCGTCACCTCTTATTATATATTAAATTTTACGCCTTATGCCCTCCGACCTGACAGTTACGTTCTCTTGTAGTAGCGCCCTCCTGAAAATTCATTCCCTTTAAAATAGCGTTTTTGCCGTATTTTTTCTTGATTTCAAGCATTGCTTTCTGCATACTCCTTTCACGTTTATGTGATTCTTCTTCTTGCTTTCGCTGCTTTTCAAGGCTTTCGTAGTCCGTAAACATATCGAGCTGCTCAAAGCTGCCGTTATTTTCAATCGACTGCTCGCTTACCACATGATTGGCAACTACATACATTCTGCGAACCATAAGTTTTTTATTTACGATCCTGTCGTAAAGCTCAGTTATTTTTTCAAGTATCAGCTTTGTAGAAGAGGTAAATCCATCAAGATTTATTGATCCGTGAGCGGACTTCGGAGTTTTTCTGCCATAACGGTCTGCGGAAAGTTTTCCGCTGTAATCTGACGGAATATTTTCAGAATCATATCCGACAGTCAGAACTAACTGATCTGTGACAAGTCCTTTATCTACAAGATCAAGAACAAGCAGATCTGTCATTTCACGAACTATCAGTTTGCCCTTGTCAAAATCATATGGACAATGAAGTACCTGTCCTGAACTGATACTGTTGTTTTCAGGTTTATAAGCTTTGATATCGGCGATAGTACAAGGCTCCCAGCCCCATGCATGATCGATAAGCAATTCAGCGTTAACTCCGAACAATTTATACAGTAATTCCTCGTTATATACCGAACAATCGGCAATATCGCCCATTGTAAAAATACGATTTTCTTCAAGCTTTTTTGCATAACCGTTTCCTACACGCCAGAAATCCGTCAGCGGGCGATGATCCCACAGCTTGCGGCGATAGGACATCTCATCGAGTTCCGCAATTCTTACGCCGTTTTCATCGGCAGGAATATGCTTTGCCACAATATCCATTGCAATTTTGCACAAATACAGATTTGTTCCGATTCCGGCGGTGGCTGTTATACCGGTTTCACGAAGAACCTCTTGTATCAGTTTCATTGCCAGTTCACGTGGAGACAGATGATAAGTTTTCAGATAGCCCGTTGCGTCGATAAAAACCTCGTCAATCGAGTAAACGTGAATATCTTCCGGAGCGATGTAACGCAGATAAATATTGTATATCTGAGAGCTGACTTCCATATAATGAGCCATCTGCGGAGGAGCTACAATGTATGTCACAGTTAAGGATTTGTTGGTTTTCAATTCATTATCATCATATGACTCGCCTGTAAGAATTCTTTTGAAATTTCTTTGCCTTTTTTGGTTTACTTGTCTGATTTTCTGTACCACTTCAAAAAGCCTTGCACGTCCAGAAAGTCCATAGGCTTTAAGCGATGGTGAAACAGCAAGACAAATAGTTTTTTCAGTTCTGCTTTCATCCGCTACCACAAGATTTGTGGTCATGGGATCGAGTCCTCTTTCTGCACATTCCACAGAAGCATAAAAGGATTTTAAGTCGATAGCTATATAGATTCTGTTTTGTTCTGCCATAACTTTCCGTCCTTTCATAATTTAAAATAATAATATTTATTATACCCTGTTTTAAGTAAATTGTAAAGACGAATCGATTCTTATAACTTAATGAAAAAGTTACCGCCTGCGGATGGAGAAAAGCCGCAGGCGGTAAGTATATAAAAGCCTGACTGCTTAAGGCAGTACGCATGGAAATTATTTTTTTAATTTTTCATCGCCGTTTTTTGCGGCTATGCACAAAGCGAGTACGAATATTCCAACCGTTCCTCCCAATACAAGTCCTAAAATAAACCAAATCAAAGCACATTCCCCACAATCTAATCGCTTTTTTCGTCAGCATACCAAAAACCATATTCTCTCAATTTTTCTTCAAGTTCGCTTTGACTTTTACTGCCGAAATTTTTGGTTCTAAAAACCTGTTTCCGTGTAAAATGGGTCATATCCTGCAAATGAACATAGTCGTTACGAGTAAGACTGCTGACAGTTCTTGCAGACAGTCCACAGTCTTTTATGGGTATCAGCGAATCCATGTCAATATCAGAAAAGTTGATCCCATATTTTTTCATAGCGCTGTACAAAAATTCTTTACATTCTCCGCTGATAAAATATTTATCGAGAATATCGTTAAATTGAAAGTACCCGAATTTTTGCAGTTCGTAAATATAATAGATTCCGTTTTCGTGCAGGCATTTAATAAGATGATTCGGAAAATCGCATTCGCCGACAGTTATCGCATTGACAACTCCTGCGCTCAGAATCTTTATATTGTCGATTTTTTCTATCGTCAATCGCTCTTTCAAAAATTCAAGCAATTCGCTTTCCGAAAATATTTTGTCCATTTCTTGAGACTTAACCTCAAGTATTAAATTCAACTGCATTTTTATTTCCTTTGAAAAGTTATTCTTGTTAACTTCATTATTTTGCCTTTCATAAAAAATCTTTTAGATTATTGGGAAAATTAAACGATGGTCTTAATTTGTGCAAAGCTCTTCCTTCTATTTGACGAACCCGTTTTTTATCGATATAGTACATTTCGGAAATTTTTTTATAGGTATGCTTATCGTAATCTCCCAAGCCGAATCTCAAATTCAATATTATTTTTTCTCTGTCAGTCAGATTTATAAACAATACCTCGCTTAATGTTTCGTGAAGCTGTTCCAGATACAAACGGCGTATCATAAGCCTTTCACCATCGTAATATTTGCTTTTTATTTTTTCGCAGTAATCCTCGTAAGACATAAACTTTACATCGTTTTTCCGAACGTAATTATACGCTTTTATGCGCATTCCGGCTCTGATAAACGCAGAATAATTCTTGTATGTCGCCGTACAATCCAAGCGTTCTATCAGACCAATTACAGTTTCTGAAAATATATCCTCCAAAGGCTGAGACGATATTTCAGCCGCTTCAAGAGCGATATGCAAAGCGTTTCTAAGGTACATTTCTATAAGTCTGTTTTTAACAGTCTTATCTCCGAAATTTACTTTCTGAAGTAACATTTCACGCTCTCTGTATTTGGGAGGCGGTATCTGACGAATCTTTTCAATAAGAGGTTTCATATCGGGACATATCTCAATGCACCGCTGATATATCTGCTCGTATTTTTCATCTGTGACGTTCAAATTATCCTTGTACCTTTCCTGACATATTTGAAACTACATTTATTTTTCCATCATTAATTTCATTATTTTCTTTTTCTGTGTTGGAGTAAGCTCGCGGTACTGCTCAAGCAGCAGCGCTTCATCGTCTGTAATACTATTCACCTTATAATTTTTTATCATACCAAGCCGCCTGACAGCAACGTCAAATAACTTAGCCGCTACAGCGTCGTTATCCAGAAGTATGCTGCACTCTTTTACACAGCTGTTTCTGATTGAAGATAAAGTAACGCTGGCGCTTACGCCGCATTGTTTGCGTATTATTTCATAGTCTAAATTTATTTGTTGATTCTTTTTGCCATTCTTATTTACAAACAGAATATCGCTTTTTATAAGCTTATGGTCTGTGAAATCCGCCCTGATCTGTAAAAACGTATCAATACATTTTGAACTTGTACAGCACACCATTTTCATTTTATCATCGATTATCGAACCGGTCACATCCTGTATGCGAAGTTTTTTTAATTCTGATACCTTAAATCCGCATATTATTACCATTAAACATTCTAATTTTGCACGTGCCATTATATATTCGTCCGATTCCCAAATGTTTTTGCAAAAATTATAAAGCTTTGCGATATCGTCATTCGATGCAAATTGATATTGGTGAGTTTCAAGATCGTCATAAATATTTATTTCATATTCAGCAGGAATATACCCCTGTTCCTGACACCAATAAATTATCGAACGCAAAGTGCATAGCCTGCGTTTGACTGTTGCCGGAGTATATTTTTCTGTAAGAAAACTGATAAACTGTTCCGAAGGAGCCGCTTCGGTCAGGGAAGTGATCACGGCGTCGTTGTCAGAGAGATATTTCGCTATCGCTTTACAATCTGCCGAAATGCCCTTATACGTATTCTCCGGAACGTCTTTTTTATAATCAAGGTATTCACAAATTATTTGATCGTTGTATTCCTGAACATCCATAAGTCATCTCCACAATGTTTTTTCATTTGCTTTCGGGTATAATATTTATGACGGTTTCTCATTTTCGCATAATCAGCAACTATGAGAATCAGAGGTCATAAACGGCGCAGATACGCTGTCCGCACAATTTTCTGACTATAAATCTGACGGCTTAATCATGCGGATAGGTCAAGTCTGCTTACATATATTTTTTTCATTTCAGCAGAGGAATGCACATAGCGGTTCATGGTAATTGAAACGTCGGCATGACCGAGCAGTTCGCTGAGAGCCTTTGGATCAAAACCTTTCTCAACGCACATAGTCGCATAGGTGTGCCTGAGAGAATGAAAATTTCTGTCCGGCAGTCCGCACCGCTTCAGCACAGCCTTGAATCGGTTCTGCATGGTTCTCGGCTCGACGGGAGCGCCGCAGCCCGACAAAATATATGCGTTAGAAATACCTTTAAAATTCAGTAATTCCTTGCATATGAATTCGGGAATAGGAACGTCCCTGACGGAAGAAACGCTCTTCGGCGATCCGACGGCAAGTTCCGTTGTTCCGTCATCGCTGTAAATACGCTGAATCGTTTTTGTAACGCTGATTTGTCCGTTTTCAAAATCAATATCATGCCATTTCAAAGCGCAAAGCTCTCCGATACGCAGTCCGGTGTAAAGGCAAAGCAGGATTCCCATATTGGTTTTACTCTGATTGTGTATCAGATGATACTCAAGTTTTATCCGTTCGTTTCTTTCAAAAACAGACTGCTCACCGCATCCTTTATCGATTCTCGGCAGCCTGATATTTTCAGTTGGATTGGTAAAACCGTACTCGTTGTGAGCGTAGCTGAACACCGCTTTTAAAACCACTATCACGTCTCTGACGGTCTTAGGCGAAAGACCTCCGCCGCCGTCCTTTCTGCCCGAAACAAGCAGCTCCGATATAAATTTATTCAGCATTTGCTTGGTCATGGCGGTACATCGAATGCCGCCAAATTCGGGATAAATGTGATTGCTGAGCAAACGGCGGTAGCTGGAATAGCTTGCACTCTTGACCGTTAGTTTTTTCTCGGCAAGCCACTGCTCCGAAACTTCTTTGACAGTCATTTTTATTTTAGACTGTTCCTGCGTATTTTGTCCCGAATGAACCAGCGCCATTTTTTCTTTGACCTCCGCAAGGCTGTGACCGTAAACATAACGGTACTTCAGCTTGCCGTTTTCGTTGTATCCCACAGGCACACGTCCCTCGAACCTGCCGTCCTTACGTTTATAAATATTGCTTCCTCTTTTAGCCATAAAATATTCCTCCGTTCCGACTGATTTAATGACGGCTTAAAATTTCATTTTCGCATATTTTTCCTTTAAATTTATGTGAATTTTTTTGATTTCTGTTTACATTTATAAGAAAATGTGATATAATAATATAAAATTCAACAAAAATAATGGTAAAAAACCTTTCGCATAGTTGCTGATTATGCGAAAATTAAAGGCGCATATCCCGTAAATATGCGCCTTTTTGATAATTTAATAATTTTGTTCCTGAGCAATTGACTGCTCATCTTTTATACCAAGCGACTGCTTCTTCTCCTTAATCAATCTCTGCAGCTTACTGTCGATCATTTTTCTGCCCGATTGAAACTTGTGATGATAGTCGTCCTCAATGCATCTGCTGAGATTTACAAACAAGCTGAACATGGTATTCGCAAGCATTTCATTTTCAAATTGCTCTGTATCTTCAAGAAGATTTTGAGCATATTCATTGCCTTGCTCTGCGGATAAATTCAGATATTCCATAGCTTTTTCTTTATCCTTTTTCAAATCTTCAGCGCCGAAAAAATAGAGCCTGCCAAGCTGATAGCTTGCCTGCATATTTTTATCAGCAGATTTTTCAAAATAGAAAATAGATTTTTGGATATCATATTTTTCTTCAGTCAAATATATTTTTCCTAAAGTATAACAAGCAAAAGCGTCACCGTTATCAGCAAATTCAGTCAACAGAGGAATGCCTCTATCAATATCCTTTTCAAAATTTTTGCCACTGATATATTCAAAAGCCAATAACCGTTTTGCATACTGATTTCCCAGTTCAGCGGACTTCGCAAAGTATTCAATAGCTTTTTGATTATCAACCAGAGTACCAAATCCTTTGAAGTACATCATGCCGATCTGATACTGCAAATACGGCTTTATTTTCTTAGCCTTCGGTTCAATTTGAATAAATCCCTGCAGAGCTTTCTTATAAAATTCGAATGACTTTTTATTGTCATTTAAACCCGATTTTTCCATAGAATACAGCTTGCCTAAATCATGGAGTGCAAGAACATTATTTGATTCCGACAGCAATATTCTCTCCGCTTTTTTATAATCATCAGGCATCGATTCACTCCTCAAAATCAATTTGTGGGCCTCCTTGTAAGAATCACTCCACTTGATGTATAACTTATTTTGAGTAGAATTTTCAACACTGTTATCAACAGTTTCATTGATCCCTTCCTCATCAATAGGTAGAGGAATATCCATATCAGGTTCGGGCATTTCCACTTCTATCTCAGGCGCTTGAAAGTTCATTTGCAAAACAGTCTGAACAATCATATTTTTAACAGACCTGAACTCTTTGTTATCAACTAAACTTGGAAACTGAACCCTTGCAGATGAATAAACGTCATGCTTTTGCTGTTCCATTTCGCACCAGAGATCGTACATCTTTTTCACTGATTTATTGTCAGCAAGCCTCATAAAAATTTCATCAACAGTTTTCTTCACATCAGACTTGAGATAGCCGTACACTTTTTTACCCTTTGAGTCCTCAAGCTGAGTGTGCAGCTTTGAAACAAGATTTATAAGCTCTGCATCAAGGTTATTGTTTTGAGATATTTTTTCAGGAAGCTGTTTCATCAACTGCTCCGACTCCTTCTTCAGCAAATTACGCAAGTCTGTCTGCTGTTCATAAAGGTGCAGAAGTTCATCTGCATAAATATCGTTAGCGAAGCTGCTGCGGATTTTTTCAATGCCATGATTAGTGAGAAATCCCTCACGCTCCTCGGTAGAGTATACGATAATATGCACATGGGGATTGGTTTTCTTATCATGAAAAGCAGCGTACCATTTTAAATTTGTCAAATTTATTTTTGAGTTTTTAGCTATTTTCGGTATCTGTCTTTTCACAAGTTCTCGCCATGCAGTAAGATTATCATATCCCATCTTCTGAGCATCGTCCCTGCGTAGAGAAACAACGTGAGTCCACACGTTACCGCCATGATCAGCAACTTCTTTTGCGACCTTTTCAAGATTGATCGGATCGTCTTTTTCATTAAAAAGTCCATGCGAACCAAACTTCACAGAACCGGGACGGTTCGCAAGATAACCAACATAATTTTTACGGTTAGTAAGTCTGTCCATATTCCTGTCGATGATTTCGGAGATAAGCGCTGAACCGTTTTTGACAGTAGAATTTTTCACATAATCTTCATACTCAAATAAATCCTTGCTGTCGGGAAAATCGTTGAGCAGAGACAAAATAAGCTCTCGTTGATTTTTAGTAGCAGGAGCGTTCTCATCAATATTTTTTACCGCCACCGAACCCTCACGGGTAGCAACGTAGCGTACATAATTCGCAAGATTTTTCTTGGAGCCGCATTTCAGATAGCGGCTCGTGACAATAATTTTGGGCATCTACTTACTCCTTTTGATACTCAACGGCATCCTCGTAATCGATGATACCGTTAATTTTTCTGACCTCCGTCACACACATGGCATGAAGACTTTTCAGCGTTTCTTCATCAACATCGTTCATCGCCGCAGTCATATGAGACAGTTTTCCAAGTTCAACTGCGACTTTAAAAATCAGACGAGCGAGCCGCTGTTCCGTACCTTTTATCTGTGCCTTGACCGTTTCGGTTATCATCGGCGAAATATAATTTATATTTTCTTCTTCGCTGAGATAACCAAGATAAAACTTTATAGCATTCTCAATAAACTCGCTTGGCGATTTGCAGTTATCCGCTCTGAAATTCTGATTGATTTTTTCTTCTGTGGACGGATAAATCCACAGCGGAATCCGTATCTTTTTTTCTTTGCTCATATCTGCCAACTCCTCTTTACACGCACCTAAAATACGCCTGAATTACGCCCTGAAAGCGCAAAAGGTGTACTCAAATTGCGAAAAAAATTTTTTACAGCCACCCAGTACGATTGATTTAAAATCGTCCAAAGGCTTGAAAAGCGGTCGGCTTTGCCGTCCGCTGTGAGCGTCGGGTTCACCCGACTTTAACTTGCAATATATTCTCTCTGCCCATTTTCCCCTCAGCCCCTCCCGAATTCCATTGAATCCGCCTGTTTTCAAACTCTGTGACAAACGCCCCGAATTTGCCCTCGGATACTTTCAAGGTAAACTTACCCCACCCATGCCATGAAAACGCCGCACGGAGCGTTGTGGCGCGTAACACGGGCGAGTTACTGCTCAGAGTGATTTTCATTTTCCGCAGGAGCAATGCTTTTCGGCTTTTTCGGAGGCTTTTTCGCCGCCGTCAGCTCGATAAATTCACGAACGTTGGACGGCACATACTTCTGATAGAGCTGCTCCGAATACTTTTCAAGTTCTGCCGAAAGTCTCATATTTTTCTGCCCAAGATACATCTCCAAAGCCGCTAATTTTTCTGCTTCTACGCTCACCGTAACCGACTTTTTCATAGGCTCATACCTCCCATTTCCGGTTCAAAATCTTCCTCTATATCTTCTTCAAATTCCTCCTCAAGCTGCTGCTCAGGCTGAACAGTCAGCGCAGAATAAAGCTCCTGACCTCTGCCGGAGATTGCTCCGTAGGAGGTAACTTCACCGCCTGTCTGCGCTAAAATCTTCAAGCTGAAGTCATACAGATCCATATTTTCAAGCGCTGAAATATCAAAGTTTGCAGGCAGATTTCTTGACAGATAGGCCCTGCCAAACTCGTTATAATCCTGAACAGACTGGTCAAATTGGTACTCGTCAAGATGCTCTGCACACTCGATACAACGAGAAATATCATGAATATTCTCCGCTTCCATGACCGCTTTCAGTTTCACAAAATCATTGTGAGGCAGCTTTGAAAGCCTTTCGGAAAACTGATTCAGAGTCCTTAATTCCAACACTTTTCCAAAGGATTTTCTTGTGATTCCGGGCAGCGACGACTGCAATTCAAGACACTTCATTTCGCTCAGATATAAATGTGATTCCTTATCAAAGGGCAGCGTTACCCAATGCCCCTGTTCTCTTTTTTCAGAATCGCGAGCGACCAGAAGCCTGAAAAAACATTTCTCAGGTCTGCCGATTTTGATGTTGATATCCGGCGGCTCGTAGCCCGAAGTCACGCAGTAATGCTCGTTAATGAACACGCCGCCCTCACGTTCCTGCATAAGCTGCCCAACTTTTTCAGGATCAAGAAGCTGCAAAATCTCATCGGAACAGCTTTCCAGTTCCGGCATCATTTCATTTTCAATCACAGTTTCCCCAAGTTCACGGCAGCCGGAACAGGGATAGATCATCACAGAATCCAGCCCATAAGTCATTTTCAAAATATCCTCAAAATCGCTATCAGGTTTAGCTTTCAGCAGACCTTTGAACGCTGTCATCTCCATAAATTCAAGCTTTTCAAGCCTTTCTGCAAACAGATTCAGGCGGTAAATATCCGCCGAAAAATCCCTGCGGCACAGTGCAAACGGAAACTCCATATTGTCATATTCGGAAATCTCAAACCGCACAACCGATTCCTTTTGTTTTAGTTTATCGAGGTCGTCCTCCATCTTAAAAACTGTCATCGGAAACTTTTCGGATACTGCGTAACCGTTATTTTTTAAACATACTTTCATTTTAAAAACCTCCTAAAAAAGCGGACTCTTTCGAATCCGCCGCCTACATTTTCTTGTGTTATAACTCTTTTAAATTTGAGTTTTTGCCCATGATCACGTCCATTATCATGCCTGCGCCGTCCCTGAATCCTGCCGAGTAATTTTCTTCCGACACGATCACCGACATCGTATCCTGAATTGAAATTAATTCCTCAAGCAGTTTCTTTTGTTCCTCAGAAAGCTGTCCGCACAGCGTTTTCTGCACATTTACAGATTCATTTGCCAGCTTTTCATACTGCGAACCCTTTATCGTAACAGCCACCGATGGATTGATATTGCCGTTGAACAGCCGTTTTATAAACTCCATTTTTCTCGCCTCCTGACAACAATATATCACAATTTCCATCGGAAAGCTATCACCAAAACCGACAAGATTTCGGCTGCAAAATATCACTTTTTTTCTACATACGATATATACGGAATCTGTAACCAGTGCGTCCATTCACGCCCTGCAAGCTGAGTCCTTGTCACGCCCCTGAGAGTGTTCATGGCTTCGATGACCTCGCCGTTGCCGATATAAATTCCGATGTGACCATCCACCCAGACAGCCAATCCGGGGACTTCGGGGATCGTATCTATCGTGCCTTTGACAGTGGCATTTGCAAACATTGCGTTCGCTCCAACGTCCATCATGCCGTTAGTACCTACCCTGATTTCGCCGCTTGCGCTGTCATACCAGCCGTAACCCTTGATGAGCCCCACGCAGTCGGCGCAGCGTTTTCCCATCCAGTTTTGACGAATGAAATCCATATAATCCGTGACTTCACAGCCGAAAACAGCGGCTCTGTCCTGAAGCAAACCCTCTGTCAGAACGTTTCCGTAAGTTCCGTAAATATACCCCCAGCCTGCTTCATGAGCCTGAATTGCCCACTGCACAAGTCCCAGATTATTCTTCTTACTTTCGTCAAATTCGTCGAATTTGATGGCGGTGTTATACGCTGCTCCGCTGATGGAACTCCACGAATTCCATGCCCCGTCAGCGACCTTTTCTTTGGTAACACAGCCTAATTCTTTCGATGCAAAAACAACTTCGCCGCCGCCAACATAAACTCCAAAATTACTGCCGTCGGACAGAATATTTCCTGCTTCATCCGGCATTTTGTCAAGACCGCCTTTGGAGGTAAAATGCAGACTGCTCGGCTCGCTATTGAACACTTTTTGCTCCGGATCGTACCTTAGATAACCCAATATCAAGCCTGCGCTGTCGGCATATCTGATTCGGTCTGACTCGTCCCTGTCGCCAAAAGAACCGTCCTTGTAGCCCCAACCAGAGAGGTACGCATTCTCTGCCCAAGCCGCAAGATCGGCGGCATTTTTGCATTTCGAGTCCGCAAACATATACTGATTTATCGTTGCGTTCATTACAAAAGTGTATGATCGCATGAAATCCTCATAATTGATTTCAAGGCTGTAAGTGGAATTTATTGCATCGATCAGAGCCTTATCGTCCGGCGAAACGGCAAACAATTTTGCGTAGGATTCCGCATTGAAATTCTGTACATTATCAGAAAAAGACAGATATATAAGCTGCGCCTTGATGGTCTGATTTTTACAATCAACACCCGCCATAGCGTCCTCGATAGCCTGTCCCTGATTCTGTAAATTTGCAAGCTGCATCTGCTGATCGCTGCTCAGATTTTGTATAAAAGCCGCCTCGTTAAACATACTTTTGTCTATTTCGGGAGGCTCTATCTCTATATTTCCGAGGCTTACTATAGCTACAACCGGAAGACAAAGCAGTCCCAGAAAACCGCAGACAATGCTCCCGATTATCAAAAAAAGCTTGCCCCGAAGTTCCTTGTCGCTTAGAATATATGCGGCTATTTTCTTCAGAGCCGCCGCAACCGCTGCTGACATTTTACCTACCTCCTGCCTTACCGAACAGCTTAACCTTGTATTCCGGCGCATGAACCTGTAAAAGATAACGCTCATTACCGCAGCGGTACAGACAAGTTCCTCGCTCCGGATACTTTATCAAGCCGTATTCCGACTGCTCAACCTGTAGAGTATCCATGAAGTCTGTCGGCGAAATATTTCCGGGATTGAACAGGAAATGATGGCTCGGAATACTGAACAGCGGCTTGGTAAATTCCTTGATCTCAGGCAGCAAAAAGTCCTCGATATTTTGACTGCGAGAATAAACGAGGACTCCTTTTTACGCACACGTTTCATGCCGTTTCGGATATATTCTATCGCCGTCATATTTGTCAAAAAGAGATACAGCTCGTCAACTGCTGCAACAGTATTTCCTCTGCCCAAAAGTTGATTTGACATATACGATAAAATGTTGAACAGCAGCGTATCCTTGAGCCTTTTGTTAGTGTCCATAAGACCTTTCACTCCAAAACAGATAAACTCTCCGTCACGGATATTGGTGTGACCATCAAAATATTTCGATTCAGCGCCCTTGCACATGGAGTGCAAGCCAAGGCAGATATTCTGCAAAATTTCTTCGGTATACAGATGCTTTTTGCTGCTGTCAAATGCCAGAAATTCCTTTTCAATAAGCTCGTAAAGATCGCTCATTATCGGATACTTTTCAGATTTCAAATCGTCAAAATCGGTGGAATCATCGATGTCAAATCTTGTGTACAGCTTCATCAGCATGATCTCAATGGTGTCGATCTCAGCGTCGCTGAAGTCCTTGTAGGCTCTGAAAAAATCCTTTAAATAACTGATGTGCTGCGATAATCTTGTTACTTTTCTGAACGTTTCGGGAGAGTCAGCATCGCTTGTTTCATCGTTAGATGACCATGCTTTTGGTTCAAGAGGATTTATCATAAATTCTCCCGACATCATGTCAATGTAGGTGCCTCCGAGGTTGGAACAGAGGTCGTGATACTCGGCTTCGGGATCAAGGCAAAGCAGCGATTTTCCTGCCTCTCGCTGATTGCAAAGCAGCAGCTTCATCAGGTGGGACTTACCCTGACCGCTGTTGCCAAGTATCAAAATATTGCTGTTGGTCTTGTCCTCGGTACGCCTGTCGAAGTCCACAAGAACGTTGCTGCCGTACTTATCCCGACCGAGATAAAAGCCGTTCTTATCGGTCTTGCCAGAGTAATTTAAAGGGTACATATTCGCCACGGAACTCGCCGGCAAGACACGCTCAAACTGACTTCCGAACATATTATTTCCGGTCGGAAGCACAGACAAAAATCCTTCTTTCTGACGGAGCAGAAGCCTGTCAACGCTGATTTTTGAACGAGTAAGCTCCATCTGCATATCAGCCTGCAGCTCCTTTAATTTGTCCTCGGAAGCCGCTTTCAGCTCTATAAAAACAGCCGTATGCAGCAGATTTTCTTTGTTCCTGCGAAGCTCCGACAGCAGTTCCACAACATCGTTGATGTTATCCTGCGCCTTGATACTCTCGTTGACATCGTTGGTAGTGGTCATCATGTGATTCTTGCGCATTGCCTGCTGAACGATTTTTCTTTGCTCCATGCTTGTCACAAGGCGGTTGTAAATGCGTAAGGTCACGCCGTTTCTGTCAGCTAAATGCGCTAAAATAGCGGTTTCCTCAGTGTTGGGAGGGTACTCCGTCACCGCCCAGCAGGACTTATAAAAGTTGCCGCAGATGTAGTGATCGGTATAAAATCTGATCATTCCCGGCACGATACGGTCAAAAAAATCCTTTGTTTCCACAGCTTCGATCTGTGCCGCAGACAGTTCTTTTTTCTTAAACATTTTTTGTAACCTCCATATATTCTTCGCCCTCGATATCGGATATTTCCTCGCCCGAAATACTTGTTCCGAAGTACAGTGCAAGCATTCTTTTTATCTCCGATTTTGACATTCTTCTTGCCGCAAATCCATGTTCCGAGATAGCTTTGTCAACACGGTTTATGGTGTTGAATATCTGCTCATCCTTTTCACGTCTGAAGCGTATTGCAAACATAAACTGCCTTGCCGATGACATCTCCGCCTGAATCTCATCAAGGAAAGAATAGTCGGCTTGTAACAGCTTTCTGACCGATTCATTTTCCTCGGTTTCAAGCCTTTCTTTCACATAAATTTTGTTGCTGTCGAAACACTCGCAGGAGTCCAGAGCGATGATCTCAAGATCGGGAACAGTACTTAAAAGAGTCATCAGATAGCGTATCTTAGTATCGATATTCGCTGCCGACAGCACAGAAATATTGGTTGGTTCTACGCTGAAAAAAGCTATCTCTGCCTTGTCGGTTTTCACTCCAAAACGAGTAAAGCGTTCAAAGCCGATAAGACTCTGAACGGCATTATTTCTTCTTTTTGCCATATAAAACTTCCTCCACAATATTATTTTAATCGCAAGATTTTTTTGTCATTTTGACAGTTTTTTAATGTGCGGCATGGGTCCAGCGTCACGCTGGTTAGCCCAGTAAAATGTTTGCTGCGAAGTCACAAAAAACTTCACAGCGTTAAAAATGTAGTCCATAATTGCGGTATCGTCAACCCTCAGACTTAAAAATCCATAACAGACTGTTGCCGCAATAGGCAGCACGTTCCACAGGTTGACAAACACGATTACCGACAGAATTATTCCGCCGCAGATTATAATAAAATCACGAACATTCCAGAACCACAGCTTCACCGTAGCCCTCAGATTTTCGGGGTAGATATAGGTTTTCATTTCGCCGCTCCTTTCAGCATTCCAACAGCCTTAGCGCCCATAGAAACGGTGTGGCTGACGGACATCATATTGACCTTAACGCTTGTATCCAGACCAAACATCTGAGCAATTCTCGGAACTTCCGTTGCAGACAGGCAGATTCCTACCGCTAACAATGGATGCTGCGTGTAGCTTAACAGTCCAAGATATAGGATAGTTGTCTGCAAAAAAGCTGTCAGACAGGTGGCGATCACTTGCTTGCACCAGCCGTAAAATCCGTCTGTATAACCCCTCGGAACGCCAAATAAATAAAGGCTTCCGACCGCTATCTGACAGAGCATTATGCCGCCTCGCTTGATGTTTGCGAATATAACTTTTATGGTGCAGTACCCAAATAAAATTATGAAAAATAAACTGAACAGCGATACGTCCGAAGCAAGCGCAACGATGACTTTCAATCCCGAATCTGCCACGGAATCCGACACATCGCCGATAAAACTGCCAAGCAATTCATGGGTAAACGTACCTTGTGTGGCGACACAGAACGAGTATAATCGCTGAGGCACGACCGTCACCAGACTCGCCGCCATGAAGCCTTTCAGCACGTTCAGACAAGTGCTTTTTATGTTTGCCTGCCCTGATTCATAGGCTATTGCCGTATCGAACACCGCCACAATAAGTCCGCAGACAAACAGCATCCAAGCAAGGCTCTGGAACAAACCCACAAACGCCTGCACCCACGACATGGCAAAAATATCGGATGTAGTTTCGTTGATAAATTCAAACAAATCTGCAATTGCTCCGTAAATTAAATTGAACAGCCACTCAAACATGGCTTCCCAAATCCAATCGCCGATAGCGTCGGTAACATTGCCTATGGTGTTGTCCCAAAGGCTTGAAATACCATCGCCGATCCAGTCGATGGCGTCGCCTATCCAACTAAACATCCTTCTTCACCCCAATCTCTCCTTTGATTTTATACAGCGAACTGCGCTGTCCGCCAAGAAAATGATAGCGATGAGTTATCTCCAGCAAATCATGCTTTTCAAGTTCCTTGAACGCCCTGTATACCGTTGTTTTTGAGAACTTCAAGTCCTCTGCGATATTGCGTACAGCCGGAAAACATTCGCCGTTTTCGTCCGCACGGTTTGCCAGATAACAGTACACCGAGACCGCCTTGTGGCTTAGTCCCAGATCGTAAATTCTTCTTGGAAATATCAATTTCTTCACCCTTTCGTCTTGATATTTGTCTTTTTCTTGGGGAGTTCTTCATCGTCAAATTCCGTCTGAAAAACTTCCTTTTTGGGCGGATATTTTAAGCTCACATCACGAATCAGTTCTCCGCAATCCTTGTAGGAAACCGATCTTGCAGCCTTGTCCGACAAGCGGTATTCTTCCTCAAATTTGATGCCCCATTTAAAGTACAGCTTCAGCTTTGAGATCATGGGATGGACTCCCGTTTTCATGACAATAAACTGTCCTTTTGGCATTGATTTCAGCTCGTCCACCGTCATTAACGGTCTGCCTATCATCTGCAACGACTGCGATTTTTCCTTTCCGCAAGACACGGAACCGCTCAGCACGGTCTGCTCTCCCAAAGATTTGGAAAGTACTTCCGCCGACTGTGAATTAGGCGCAAAACCGCCGAAAACCGTTAATTGCGTGTTGTCGGTGATGATCTCCATGCCCTGCTTGCCGTAGTTTTTTTCAAGCTGCGCAAAGGATTGGATTATTGCAATTATGCTGATCTTTCGGGAACGTCCTGCGGAAAACATCGCCTCCATACCGTCAATTTTAGGGAAAGTGCCCAACTCGTCGGCATAGAACATTACTCTGTTTTTCAGTGCGCCGCCGTTCTCATCTGCGATGGCAAGAATTTCTCTGTAAAGCTGTTGGATCAGCATACTTACCATGAAATATTTCGATTGATCCTCCTCCGGCAGCACAATAAAAATAGCCGATTTTTCATTGCAGAACTTCTCCGCGTCTATCGCTGTGCCGAAGCACAGCATTTGTTCAAGCTCTGAATCAAGAAAGCTGTTGAGCCTTGACAATGCCGTTGACATTACCGACATCATGGTCTGCTCTGCGGTATTCAGCGCCGCCCCCGCAAGCCACTTCGCTTTATGCTCCGGCGGAAGCTTTTCCATAAGTTCCGAAAAATAGGTCTTGGCTTTGGCTTTTGGATCAGGATTTGATTTTGTAAGCAAGTCCTGAATCAGCTTGAAAACCGACACAATATGGCGTTCGTTTTTGTCGCCGAACTCCGCAAGAAGCAGAATTACCGAAGCCAGAAGTCCCTCCGCTGCGTCGTAAAAATATGCGTTAGAGCCGCTCGATTCAGAACCGCCGCCAATGTCGATTATGGTCTTTGCTGTGATTTTTGCGTACTTTTCAGCCTTCGCTTTCGCCGAAATATTTCTCTTGTCGGACAAATAAACGTCCATATATTTATTCACAAGATGCAGAATATTGTTTTCATCGCTCCTTGTCGGATTACGCAGATCAAGTACGGAAACGTTGTAGCCATAGTACTTTTTTGCGATAGTTCCGTAGTTTCGAACAACATCGCCCTTCGTGTCTGTGGAAATAAACGACATTCCGGAAGCGCAGGAAAATTCCAGATTCGGGTACAAGAAAAAAGCGGTCTTGCCTATTCCGGCTGCGCCCACCATAAGGGTATGAACATCGCCCTCGTCCACAAGCGCAAAGGTCTTTTTTCCCGAACTCCTGCATCCTACGACAGTACCCTGAACAGTCGGCAGATCCACGCCTTTACGCCATTTCTCAGGTTCGAACGGCAGAGAAACAAAAGTCTTTTTGATCTCCGATTTACTTGCCCAACGAGCAGTGCCATGCTGGCCTTGTCCAACGGGTTTTCGTTTGATTCCATTAAGCGATTTATTATCGAGCAGATTTGCAATCACTAAAAAGGTAATAAAAATTACCGCCAGCACGCCTATTAAAATCATTTGCTTTTCAGTCAAATTATCACTTCCAATCATATTTTTCTTTCTGTCATAGACTGATCCTTAGTTTATTTACTTCAAGGGGTTGCGCTGTGAAACCGGGGGTATAGCAGCCGAGTGACCTCGGCAGTATTCTTAACCGAATTCCATGCAAGGTTCCGGATTTTGTACAATTTCCATATCTTCGCACTTCTCCTGAATTGGCTGTGAAAGTACAGAATCCACTTCTAATCTCACAGCGTTATCCGCAAGCTGAAACAGCAGTTTTGCGGTGTTTATCGATTGCTCACGGGTACGTGCAGTCTGCTTTAAATCCTGCATTACAGCCTGCACAGAATCGCTCAGATTCCGCTTTTTCTGCGCTGTTTTGCCCTTGTCTGCATATGCCTTGTAGTCGTCCCTTAGCTTGCTCTTAAGCCTTAAAAACGCCTTATTTTCATCGCTTAACCGCTGAGTTTTGGGCAAGAAAAAAGCCGAGCCTGCTAACGCATACTCAGCTAAATACTTATATTGTCCATTTTTGAAAGCCGCATAAATCTGCGACTTCAGCTTTTCGGGACGGCATTTCAGATACTCCAAATCTTCAGCCTGACGATAATATTCTTCCTTGATTTTATGGGGGACAGCAGACAGAAAATCAACGCCGTTAAGCTGCTTTAAGTCCTCGTTAAAATCTTTATTTTTCGGAAGAACTCTCGAAATATTTTCATAATTATTTTCACGCAGAACATCCTTCAGCCTGTCCGCAGCATCAATACCGCCAACATCATTGTCGGTGCAAATCGCAATTTCAGACAGATTTAAATGCCCCTTTAACGCAGTTAAAACGGCGTTTTCATACACGCCGTTCATGGCTATATAGCTGTGATTCTGCCAGTTTTCGGGATACAAAGTAAGATACGAAAGCATATCGATCGGAGCTTCAAACACGAATAGCTTATTTGATTTCCCGAAGTGAGAGAAGCTGTATTTGGTGTCAGAACCCTCTACAGTCTGCCGGAACGATTTACCGAAAGTTGCCGTCCCACGCTTGTGAGCCTGCCTTGGTACTCCGTCCTCGTCAGCGCCTACAAACACCGCATTGTGATGCTCCTTGTCCTCATAAAGAGTGTGATTTTTCGCAAAAAAGCTGATGATATCGGGTGCAATAAACCGCTGTTTTATGAGGTATGCGAACACCCTGTGCATATTTTCATTGGCTTCCGGCAGCCTGAATTCCTTGTGCGTGACCGCACAGGACAAATCGTTTTGCATTTTCTGTGATGATTTTTTATGAGGCTCGACCGGATAATTATTTTGAATCTTTTGTCCTAATAATTCCTGAACAGCCGTTGGAAAGTCCATTCCATAGTGGTACTGCATGAATTTTATCGCACCGCCGCCTACCTGATTTTTGTGATCGAACCAAGTAGAGCCACGTATCGTTATGCTGTCGTGACTGCCCGAACCGTCGCTGTAGATCAGCTTGTACTCACGTCCTGCACGTTCCAATTTTTCTCCTCTTAACCGCAGGAAATCCGCTAAATCTACGCTGTTTGCGATTACCTTTTGTTCTTCTGTAAATGGAATATACGGCAATTTTTTCACCCCCTGAAATGAGAAATCCGCCCTTTCGGACGGATTCGATCATAATTATTCGCTTAATAACGCTGCCGTTAATTTTGCTCCGATTTTGATTCCTGCTGCAGCCGAAGCGTTTTCTACGGCAGATATCAGTCTGCCTATCATTTCTTCGACTTGATTAGCTTTCTCTTTTGAAAATTCTTTCTCAAGAAATTCATTAAGCGTCATAGTGATATTTTTGTAATCTTCATCTGCCGACATTTCTCTGTCGATCTCCACCACAAATTTATCGGTTATCAAATCGATCATCTTCACGCTTTCACCTCCACATCAACAATACCACAATCTTCAGAATAAAGCTATTACCAAACCTGACAAATTTTCAATCGGAAACGCCGCAAAGATTGACGATCTCCAAGCCGTTTTGCCTTGCATAATTAACGGTAAAAGCAGTACCTCCGGTGTTTTTGCTAAGATAAGCGATACAGTATCCGCTGAAATTTACAAGATGACGATTGCGCTTGTGCATACAATCTTTGAAGTAAAATTCAGATGTATACACAATTTTATCCGCCTGATTTTTGATTTCAGCAAATGCCGTTTTGTTATCATCAGTCCAGTATTTTTCCTGATTTTTGCAAGGCAGAACAAGTATAAGTTTGATCTCCTTATGCCTGTTCCTTGCCCTGATCACGGCCTTTTCCGCAAGCATATCGAACCCGTATGAACCTCCTGCGCCATAGAATATCACGCCTTTTTGGTACAGCTTTTCTATTATTTTATCAAGCTGTTTTTCTATTTTTTGTATATCCTGTGCAGCAATCTTCCGATGACCTGTAAAGCAGGCTGTTCGTTTTCTGTCTATCATAATTCCACCCCATTAAAACTTTAAGTTATATCTATTATAACTCAAATGCATAACGATTACAAGCGATACGAATAAATAATATGCATAATTGTAGTAAAATTAAAACAGAGGTGATTAAAATGAGACTTAAAGAATTAAGAGAATCCAGAGGCGAAAGTCAGCAAAGCCTTGCAATGAAAGTAAACAGTTCACAAGCTATGATAAGCCGTTTTGAACTTGGAATATCTTATCCTGATGTGCAGACTGTGATTGCACTTTCAAAGCATTATGGCGTTTCAACAGATTATCTGCTTGGAGTTTCTGATATAAAACTTCCATATACCAAATCTGATTTATCTGAAAAAGAACAGGATTTGCTGTTCCAATTCAAGAAGCTTAATGATACTCAAAAAGAAAAGGCAGCCGCATATATTCAAGGTATGCTTGATAAATAGCAGCTTTTTACAGCATAATTTTTAATATGCTACATTCTCCGCAAATTTAGCCATAAGCCGCATAAAATTCTGCCTGTCCATCATATCGGAACTTAGAAAAGCTCCCGATACAACTGTCAGTTTTCCCTCAGAAAGCACAGCATAAGTTTCAGTATAACCGAACTGAGCAGCCATGCCATCGGTTTTCTGAACAGAACTGTAACGCTGATATTTTCCCTTTGAAAGAACAGAATTTATCATTCTGTAATTGGACACAAAATCATCCTCAGTTATGCCGTTCATCTGTGCGGCGGTCAGTCCGAAGTAGTAATTTCCGAAGTTTTCAAGGATATACTCAAGGTCGTAACTAATGCTGCTTTGGCTTAGGTCGATGCACATCACGTTCAGAACACCGCCGCCGTTAGAGCTTTTCAGCGATATCTTCTGAATGCCGTTAGACGCCTCTGCTTGCTTCTCAAATGAACATTCTTTCAGAGAATCGTCTGTAAGTTTCTGCACGTCCGTAAACATAATATTGGAGTCAAAAAACTCCGCAATAAAGGTGTTGGACTTAAGCTGTTCTTCCTCTGATCTGTCGACAGTTTCCGTGGGGACAGTAATTTCTGCGGTAGGCTCAACCGCTTCTGTTACCGCCGCTTCGGGAGGCGTCTGAACGGGAGGAGAGATAGTTCCGCAAGCGGTGGCAGTCAATGCGACTGCCGCTGAAAGTATTGCTAAATACGCTTTTTTCATGAACAAATCCCCCCTTTAAACTATTGACCAGATATACAACGGCGCAGTTAAGGTAAAGATAAGACAACCAAACAAAATCGCCGGCGCAGTCCATTCAAGCTGACCATGCTTGCGATAATCGAGATACATTGTACCCAATTTAACAAACAGCAAAACCGCCAGAATTACATCGATTACAGGGAATATAACGTTGTCCACAACCGACACAACCTGTGATCTTGCGGTACTCCAAGTGCCTTCCACAGCTCCGGCAACATCGCCGCTTGCATAGGCTGTCAGACCGCCGAAAGTACTCATCACAGCGGCGGTAATTAAAGCTATTAACGTTTTCTTTTTCATAAAATCATCCTCTCAAATTTCTGTTAATTTTCCGGTTAATACGGTCCTTGAGCTGCCCTCAGAACCGGTACAAGTGGACAGCGAAATAAACTTATCATTCTCGGAAAACCCAATATCTCTCCAAATAAAAGAGCGTTCTCTCAGACTGTCAAGCCACAGATTCACATCGGAATTTACATCGTAAAAATCATCATAATTTTCCGGCTGCGACAGCGAGAAAAAGTCAATTTTATACACAGTATTTTCAGTAGTCAGCCAACCGTAATTGTGACTGTCAAAATAGCCGCTGTCGATAAACTTCATCACATCTGCAAACATACTTCCGTCGCTCATATTGTGACCGTACATAACGTTGATTTTCCCCGTAAAATCGGCATTGCAGCGGTAATCGAGAAAGATCGAACCCACCCTTAAATAACTGCCGTCAACGGCTCTGTGAAGATAAAAATCATTGTCGCCGGAGTACATCACAGGGTAGTTGATTTTCGTGTCAGGGATGTTGATCCAACCTACAGAATTATCGATATTATCACACAAATTCTGTGTCTGTTCTTTTAATTTTTCTTCCACTTCAAATGGTATTTCAGCGTTGTTTTCTTCTTCCTGATCATTATCTTCCTGCACTTCCAAAAGTGTAAAATCAGGCACAAACGGCTTGATTTTTTCTTCCTGAATCATTTCGCTCACATCGTCACGAAATAATAAGAACAAGCCTCCAAAAAGGAGGGCGGCTGATATCACAGCCGCCGTTATAAATATAATCTTATTCCTCATTCTGTTCGCCTTTCATGGATGCTTTTTTCTTTTTGCAGATGAATAAAACAGAGCCTATGGCAAGGGAAAGACCTATCATGATCCACGCTAAAAGATTGCTGCCGTTATCGCCTGTATATGGAGTCGGCGGATGCGGAATCTTGGTGTTTGTCATGCTGCATTTAACGATCTCGCCGTTCTCTTTTATCGTGAACGGATAGGAATTTTCATCTAAAATATATCCGTCGGGAGCGTCGAATTCACGGTAGAAATAATCGCCTACACGAAGCATTTCAAAAGTAACAACTCCGTTCTCATCTGTCCTTCCCTGAACGACAACATTGCCGTCCTTGTCGAGAATCTCGATGCCGCAGTTTGGAATCAGCTGACCTGTAGAAATGTCAGTTTTGGTAATTTCCACGCTGCCTTTTTCCGGCTTATTTATAAATCCTTTTCCGACTTCTGTGTTGCTTATCTCGATTGTTTCACCGTCCTTTTCAATGCTGAACGGATACGCATTTTCATCGATAATAAAGCCGTCCGGAGCGACAGTTTCTTTCAAGAAATACTTGCCGTATTCGAGGTTTTCAAGGAGGTATACGCCCTTTTCTGTTTCTGATAATTTGCCAACTTCAATTTCACATTTTTCATCGGAATAAACTGTGAACTCAGCGCCGGAAAGCCTGTTATCAGGGTATTCTTCATCGATTTTTGTGACGGTCACATTGCCTCTGATTTTATCGTTAACTGTACGGATGTTGATAGTTTCCTCGTTTTCCGAAACAGTTACGGGATAGCTTTCATCGCTTAAAACATATCCTTCGGGAGCAGCAATTTCACGCACGATATAGCTGCCGAATGCTACTTCATCAAAACCGAATTCGCCCTTGGAATCAGACTCGGAAGTCATGATTGCATTGTCCGCTGTAAATTCCTCACAATCGGTATTGAAGAGTCCGAAGAGAGCGTTTTCTAACGGCTCGTCAGCCTCGTTTACCTTGATTCCTTTGACTGTTCCGCGCTTAAGGAGATTCTTAAACTGTCCGCAGTCCACGTACACAGTGGTCATTTCCTGACCCTGATATTCGAAGCTTACAAGGTACTTTTCGCCGTTTAAAATATAGTGTTCGTCCGTTGCAATTTCCTGAACATAATACTTTGCAAACGGTACTTTTTCAGCAATAACAGCCTTCATATTTTCATTGAGGGAAACCTCTGCGATAAGACCATTTTCGGGGATTGAGCTGCCATCGGCAGCTGTGATCTCCTCTGCTGCAAACAGTCCGAAACGGACATTTTTGTATTCAGAATTCATACCGATTCCAAAGGTTTCATCCTGTTCCATAATCTTTTCAAGGCTTATTTCCACACCCTGATAGTTGTTGACAAAGGTTGCATTTACGGTATCTCTCACGGTGACCTCCTGTCCTGCGTAGGCGAGTTCCACAAGCTGCGGCTCGCTGTTTAAAACGTAGCCGTAAGGAGCCTGAACTTCCTTAACTTCATATTTTCCGAGGTACAATAAATTCGTTTCTGCAAAGCCGTTTTCATCGGTTGTAAGCTCCGATACAACGTCGCCTGCATTGGCTCTGACAGTACCGTCGGCGGTCACGATATCCTCGCTTGCGATCACCTGATAAACTGCATTTGCAAGTCCGTTTTCCTCGAAAACAGGGGTATAGGTTGTCTGTCCGCTTTCGTGTGTTTCGCCGTTTTCATCCTCATAAATTGCGCTGCCAAGAGCAGTTACAGAACTGAAAATATCGCCTGATTTCTGCACGGAAATTTTGCCCTTCTGAGCGATATCAGACTTCTGAACCTTAACAATATTCACAGCATTTTCTATCTCGGAATTTGCCGCAGTTACGCTGAATGCGACCGGTTCGCTGTCCAGAGCGTAACCCATAGGAGCCTGAACTTCAACAAGGGTATAATCGCCGTAATGGAGCATTTCGGGGGTAATCAGATAACCCTCGGAGTTAGTGTAAAATGTGTCAACGCCCATGTTTACAAGGCTGCCGCTGCTGTCATAAATCTGAAATCCTGCGCCCTCGTAGGCAATATTTTTGCCTGTTTCTGCGTCAAGTTTTGTGATGTGAATATACGATTTGAACGGCGCATTATTGAGAATATATTCGTAGGTTTTCTCGTTTTCTGCAATGAAAACATCGAAATCAGAAACGAAAGCGGCGTCGTTGACTGTCTTTGTCTGATGAACAGTATACACGCCGTAGGGCATTAATTTTGTCGCCGCAAAGCCATTTTCATCTGTTATTAAATAGTCTTTTTCGCTGTCCTTTGCGTTTGCGTAAGAGCCTGCGGATTTAAGATAAACCTCGAATTCTGCGCCCTTTTCAAGATTGATTACCTCGTTTTCATCATCGTCCGAATGCTTGATAATGCTGATTTTTCCTTTGACAACATCTTCGGTAACAGTCTTTGAAATGGGATTGTGTTCAAGGGTATAATTCTTTTCTTCAGTGCCCACGGAGTACACTGTTTTATTAAGGAGATAGCCCTCTGACGGACTGATTTCCTGAATCGTGTAATTGCCGCAAACGTACTCCTTAGTTTTGAAATATCCGGTTTCATCGGTGGTATATTCATCGATCAATTCGCCGTCAAGATAGAGTCCGTAAACAGCTCCGGCAAGGGTGGCATTGCCCTGTGCTGTAACCGTTTCGGAGTCCTTTTTCACAACCTCCGCAGTGAACTTTTTGAGCATATTTTTGAAGGTCGCATTCGTGGTTGCGTCGGCTGTTAAAGTGACTTTGTGATCGGCAGGAACAACGTACTTTACGGGTACATTTTTCTCGCTGATAGTGTAAGCGATTTTCTTGTTATTGCTGTCATAAACAGGAATATTGCTGAGAACTGCAATGCCGTCAGAAGCGGTTTTTATGGTGTAAGTCTTGCCGTTTCCTGTAATTTTGAACTCTCTGTCGCCATTCTGATTATCCTCTGACTGCTTGTTGATTTTGATAGAACCCTTCTTCAGATCGTTGTCAAAATTTACGTTAACAGTCAGATCAACATTGCCTTTTGTCAGAGTAACATTTTGAGCCTTTGGCGTCTTGTACCTCGCAGCTACGTTGATTTCAGTAACGGTATAGGTGATAGCTTTGCCTGTTTTCATATCGTAAACCTTAAGTCCTGAAAACTCCGCAATGCCGAGGGCATTTGTCTTTTTTGTATAGCTGCTGCCGTCTGAGCCTGTCACCTTAAACTCGATATTTCTGACAAGTTTATCCTCTGCGGTCTTGTTTATTTTGATTTTTCCTGTCTGGAAATCCTCGTAAACGGTGATTGTCTGATTGGCTTTCAGCTCGTAAACTTTAGTCGAGAGAGCGTAGCCTTTCGGAGCGGAAATCTCTTTCACATAATAAGTTCCGTTTGAAAATTTGATAGAGCCTGTGCCTTTTTCGCCAATTTTTATCTCGCCGACTTTGGTTTTGCAGGCCTTATCGCTGTACACTCCGTACTTGGCAAAACTGCCGTCGACCGCCGATTTTCCAACGATCTGAGACGTACCGTCGATACACTTTTTTATCGTAAATGTTGCATCACGGGAGGTCATTTTGTAAGCAACAAAGCTCTTGAATCTCGCCTTGCCGTCGGTGTTGTTATTGATAACGCAGCCCTGAGAACCGTTGCACTCGATACGCCAATGCTTGCCGCCGTCGCCGTTTCCGCTGCCCACATATTTGGAGACGGAATCGCGCTTGTATCCCAGTTTTACGAGGTAATCGAGAACAGCGTCCCTATTTTTGAACTCGCCCATATAAAACCACATATGACCGATTCCGTTATCTTTGGCGATGCCCGAAACGACCGCGCCGGGGAGCAGTTTGCCGCCGTCAAAATATTGGTGATTGTCGGCGTTTAATTTGTCGTAAAGCACCTCAATAGGCGAAGTTACGCCCTTGTAGGTCATGGTACAGTTTTTGTATGCAGAACCGTCGCCGTACTCCCAGTAGTTTTGAGGAACGGGATTATTTGAGGGAAATCCAGACGTTCTTACTCCTAAATCTGTGAGCGTTGCATAGACAAGACCGGAGCAGTCCAGACCTTTTTTACGCACAGTTTCCATTGACTGTTTTTTAGGACTGGATGACGAATAAACGCCGTCATAGCCCTTGCAGTCCCAGCCGTAAGGAACGCCTAAATACTTGGCTGCCTGCTTGATGACCTCGTCACCGGAGAGCATCGGTTCTTTGGCAGTATTGGCTGCGGAGGTCTTTAAACCGCCGATATTCGTTCCGATCAAAGTAAAAGCGCAGAATCCCGCCATGAGCCCTGCGCCGATCTTTTTCAATATTTTATTTTTAAACATAAATTAAATTCCTCCAACAAAAAAAGGCTCGCATTTACGAGCCTTTCATGATTTTTTTATTCGTATCTCACGCTGCTGATGATATCGGCAGATGCGATATGGCTTTCGTTTGCGTCTACGATCTCCGTGAATCCGCACATATTTTCTGTCAGGAAACATCCTGCCTGCGTATCCAGAACATACCACACGCCGTCAACATTGACCACATTTACAACATGACCGTACAGCTGATTTTCAGTCCATGCGAAGTAGCATTCCAGACCATATTCCTGACACATTTCATATGTCTGATATGAGTATTGTACGCACGTTCCGCCGCCGTTTACCGTCATAAAATTGTACACTTCAAGAGCCTTTTCATAGTCTGTCATACCGCACTCAGTAGGTTCGGTTTCTTCTTCATATTCCTCCGGTTCGCCGGGTGACCCCGGTGGACAATTCGGATTTTCGTTACTGCGTGAGTTTTCCAAAGGGCACGACCGGGAAGATTCTTCCGATGCATTTTCGGTACTTGATTCAGTATGATCAGTAGGATTCTCAGCGATTACATCAGCTTTTTCCTGCTGAACTTCCGTTGGATCATATTGACTTTTTTCCTTCTGCACATCGGTTACCGCTGTTGTTGTACAGACCGTTTCGGACGTGGCTTCTACTGTAGTTACAGTTGTTTCTGTGATTGAAATTTCATCCTCAGTTGATGGTTGAGTTTCGATTTCAGCGTATGATTCCGACTCCGTATTATTTTCAGAAAACGGTGCGGAATTTAGTGACGATTCCAATTGTTCTTCGCCGTGATCTGTGTCCGGCGTCACGCCGGCGGTAGGTACGCAGGCTGTCAGAAGTCCCGCTAAGATAAGGATAAGTATTGATTTTTTCATATGGATCAGCTCCTTTCGTTACCATAACCATACCATAAAATCAACGCAATATCCAGACCTTTTGCGCAAGTTCTACATTATAAATAAGGCGGAGAGCGAATTTTTAAGCATAACCAATTAATCATTAGTTTACGCCTCCTTCATCATCGCAGTCGCCTTGAAAAATACAGTTTTCGCAGCCGTCAGCGCTGTTGCAGATCTCCATTAATTCAATGTCTGTAAGCTTTCTGCGGACTGCCGTCAGCACAACTCCGTCGTTATCCACCTCCAGAATCACTTTTACCGGAAGACCGTTTCGGTCGTAAACTCCCGAAAATTCGGCAGTTCCGTTATCTGTCATAACTTGTGAAAATATAACTTTTTTCATGAAATAAAATCTCCTTTGTCATTAAAAAAGGAGAGTTGGTCTATCATACCAACTCTCTGCGTCGTATCGTAATTTGAAATTAACAGCTCTGCATACTGGCATCCGCCCTCATACCGCTGCGCAAGATTATTCAGCCTGCTGATCTCCTCAATTTGAATGTTGGGTTGATCCCAGATTTCCCTGATCTCAGGGCAATCGTTGTAGGATACCAGAAATTTGCCCTTGATTCCCATCAGAGTATCTCTTAGCCGCAAGTGATCTTTCGCCGTAAAGCCTACGTCCTTGTAGTAATTTTCCGTAGCAAAGTACGGCGGATCGCAGTAGAAAAAACTTCCCGGACTGTCATACTGTTTTATCAGTTTTTCAAAGTCACGGTTCTCAATCAGTACCCTTTGAAGCCGCATCGAAGCCATATCGATCTGCGGAAAATCCGCCCACATTGAATGCGGCTGACAGCCAAAACTGTCCAATCCTGATGCGTAGCTGTATCGGATAAGCTGATAAAATTTGGCTGCCCTGTCAACGTCACGCAGTCTTGGGAACAGCTTTTTCTTGTGCAGCGTGGCGATCCAGTCGAAGTCCTCACGAGAGTTCAGAACGTACCGCAGCTTGTATTTCAGCTTATTCGGTTTGTCCCTAACACAGCGAAAAAGGTTTACAAGATTGCTGTTAAAATCGTTGTAAACCTCCATTCTTTTGTCCGGCGTTCTGCGGAACAACACCCACCCAGCGCCGCCGAAAACCTCGATATACTTGTCATAATGGGGCGGCAAACGCGCAAGGATATCGTCCCTGAGCAGCTTTTTGCCGCCTATCCATGATATGAAACTATTCATTTTCCTCCCTCTGCCGCTGCCGACAGCAGAAAAGAAAAAGCCGCTTTGCAGGCGTCGGAAGCTTTCCGCTGTCGGCAAAACGACTTTAAATTTTAATTACAACTTCATTTCAAAATCTTCGGTTTCTTCGTATTCTTCAGCAGGAATGGATTCAAAAGTTTCCTCGTTAACAAACCCATTTAACCTATTGTCAACGTAATCGGAAAGCCATGTGCTGCCGAAAGTTTCTCTTGTTTCAAGCCGCCACACAGCAAGCTTGCCAACGTCAAGCTGAACATCGTCAAATGGGAACAGCAGACAAGTTATATTCTCATTATTAAAAGTATACGCTTTTTCAAAACGACTTTTATTCTTCAGTATTTGGCTTTCTGTCAGCATTTCGTTTATGCCGTCCACCCATTCCTGCAGATCTCCGCCGCAGCCCTGAAGAATCAGTCCTTCGCTGCCGTTCATTTTTCTCAGCTCATACAAAGAAACATTTTTAATTTCCATTACTGCGAAAACTCCTTTCTTAGTCTGCCAATAATAAATGCCTGTCCCTTACCGGTGACAAACGTCTGCTGATAGGTTTTGGTCATAGAACCGGTTTCAAAAACGGACTCCTTGACCGCAAAATACCCACGCTCAATATATTTCTGATAGGGCAGATTGTCCGACATCAGGATCTCGTTTTCACGCAGCCAGCGGAACAGTCTGTTCCTGCCAATGGGAATGTTTTCTTCAATAGCAAGTTTTGCCATAGCGTTCATGTCAATGAGATTTTCGGTATTCGATACCTGATTTGCAAACTCCACCAGCGGCTGATCATGACGAATACGCTCGTTAAGCTTATTGATTGCCATCATCTGCAGACGAAAAAGACCTTGATACGGCTCGTCCAGAAAGGGGAGGTAGTTTTCGATAAACATATCCTCGTTGGCAACGTAGCCTCCGGTGCGCCTGATCGTTGGAAGGATTTCATCAAATATCCAACTTTCAAATTTTTCGGAAGATGGCAGCCTTGAGTGCGAGATTAATCTATACAGATTTCCCTCTGAAATAAACTTTGCAGCCTGCTTTCTGCCCATAGAATCGATGAGGTGGTGAATCACCACCCCATCTTCTTTGCAGTGGGCTTTTATCGCATTCACAGTATCTCTGTATCCCAAGGCTGTTGCTGCGTCTTTTCCACAAAAGAAAACTTTATCGCCTTTCTCTAAGGTTCTCATCGAACCAAATTCCTCATTCTCAAAAATTTTGATTTCATTTTCCATAAGAATTTATCTCCTTGTCAAACTCCAATAAATGTCTTGCAATATCCTCAACAACAGGTACGCTTACTGCGTTTCCGGCTTGTTTGTAAAGCTGCGCGTCGGACATTCCTATTGCCTGAACCTTATGAAATTGCTCATCGGTAAATCCCTGAAGCCTCCATGCTTCTATGGGCATAAGGCGTCTTATTCTGCCGTGATGAACAATCCCATGCCTATCCGTGACGGTTATGGTGAACATAGGCTCATTGGGTTCTTTTATTCTTCTGCCGTTCTGCCAAGTTTTTTCTTTAAACGGATTCAAAATCGCTCTCGGTTCATCCTCAACAAGTACTCCTGAACGCTCGCCTCTGTGAGTACCTGTTACCCCTTGATCCATTCTCGTATGCAGGCAGCGAGCTGCGTCGGTAATCTGAGGATTCTCGTTCAGATCGCAAAAAACAGCGGAATGTTCACCTTTATGGTTGCTCACTCCGCTGTTCTGACGTGCCGTAACACATCTTGCAATATCTGTCATTTGTGGATCGGGATTGCAGTCAATAAAATACAGACCTGTTTTACCGCCCATTCCTCCGCTGCCGCTGCACTGAGTGGCGGCAAGTCCATTAGGATTATATACCCTCGAACCCTGACTGCCGCCGATTAGCTGCTCAGTTTTCCTGCTATTTTGGCGCTCGCTTCCTCCGACAGCCAGTATTTTGCCGGAACAATTAATTCCAAGACATCCTGCAATATATACTCTCTTTCGGACTTGGGGAAGATAATCGGCGCTGTTATACACACGCCATTCCACGCAGTACCCCAGTTCGCAAAGCGTTTCAATGATTTTGGCGAAAGTTCTCCCCGAATCAATCCCCATGAGTCCGGGTACGTTCTCAAGCAAAAAATAGCGAGGTCTTTTACTTTCAAGAATTCGGGCAAGTTCAAAGAAAAGATCGCCTCTCTCATCCGCAAACCCTTTTCTTGCGCCGCACACTGAGAACGGCTGACAGGGGAAACCTCCGACCAGCAAATCAAAGTCTGCAAGCTCTCCGGCGTCAATATCTCTGATATTTTCATAGAATTGCTCACCTCCGGTGTCATACAACGCTCTGTAGGCTTTTTGGGCGAATTTATCAATTTCGCACCAAGCCGCAAATTCAAAACCTCCGACTCTTTCCAGAGCAGATCGGAAGCCTCCGATGCCCGAAAATGCGTCGAATACTCTTATCATTAAGCCCTCCTTTCCCACAGGCGGATCAACCGCCTGTGACATTAGGTTTTATTCAGCTTGATAATCAAAGAAAAATCCAGCCGAACACTGTGTATCTCTTTAAAACGGTGTATACGAAATGTGCCATATGCTCACCCCCAATCTTTTTGGCTAATCAGCCGCCTATAATATTAGATTTCATTCGGCTTGATAATCAAAGGAAAATCCAGCCAAACACTGTGTATCTCTTTAAAACGGTGTATACAAAATGTGCCATAAAGCCTCACCCCCAGTCTTTTCGACGAATTAGCCGCCTTAGATGTCAAGATTCATTTAGCATGGAAATCAAAGGAAAATCCAGCCGAACACGGTGTATCTTTTTAATACGTTGTACACAAAGTGTGCCATGAGCCTCACCCCCTCTCATTTGGGTACAAAAAAACGGCTAAGCTTTAAAAAACTTAACCGTTACATTGTCATATTCATCTCAGGTTCTTCAGCAAGTTCCTCACTTAGCTCCTCAGTCTGAACTTCTTCCTGAATCTTGTGAAAGCTGTCCTCGCCGGGAATGAGAGAAAGTGAACGTCCGTTATCCCATTTCATTAATAACTGACCGGCGTCATCGACTGCAATTACCGTTCCTTTTGTGCCTGACGGAATCGGATGGGGATCGTTTTCCATGCTGTCAAGGCATATTCTTGTGCCTTCGGGGTATCTTGCCTTCATACTTTCGATTTTTCTTCTGTTATACATAAGCATTTCCTCACATTGTCATGTTGATTTCGGGTTCTTCCGATAAATCTTCAGTCTGCTCAAAAACCATTTCTTCAGACGTTTGCAACGACCAATCATTGCTGTCATTCCAGAAACTGACATAGATTTCACCTAAATCAGCGGTTTTAATTGGATGCTGCTCCATGCCCTCAAAAAATCCATCCGAACATTGACCAGTCAGATGACTGCGCAGATCTTCCAATTCACTGCCTGTCAAATCCTCAGTAATCTGACATTCAAACACTCCCATGAGTTCGCCGTTTATCTCCTTGACCGATGGGATAGCCGAGAAAACTTTTTCGCTGACGGCAGGATTTCTGTCAAAGTACACCATAAGTCCACGGTATTCTTCTTCGGGTTCAGAATAATTCTGAATGAAATCATTGATTTCCCTTGCGCAGTCTACAGCATATCTTGAGGGAATCTCCTCTTGTTCGTCTATTACGACTTCTTCATCAAACTCATAGTCGGATTCGTCATAATCTCTGACGATGCGCAGAGGACAATAAAGCGTCAGCTCTTGGGTTGGCTTGGCTTCCACCGTAATATCCGGCTGAAAATCCACATCAATTATGTGACTCTCAGCCATTTGAATATCCTCACGTTCCTGCAGCATTGCTGTCACAGAATCACGCAGCAGCGACTTCAAATCCAAATCGGATTTCTCAAGCAGTTCATCAAATACAAAACTGTTTTCACCGCAATGGGCAAGTTCTGCAATGTGATCAACCATTTTTTTCAAGCTGTTATGCAGTTTACGCTCAGAAACTGTCAGCTCGTTATTTTCGATTAAGGACTTAGCATTGGGAATAAACTGTGATTTTCGAGCATATGACATACCCTCAGACTCAACCAGAATACCATCTCCGCTGTCATAGTCAACCATAAGCAGACAATGAGCAACGTCATTGCTGTCGATATACATCAGATCACGATTTTCAGCGATGTATGGATCGTCACGCAAGGGATGATCTTTCAGTTCCGAAAAACTCTTTCCGTAAAGCGTGATAACCTTCTCAACGATGATCTCACGTGTTTTATAGTCGCTTTGCTTGTGATTGAGCGTACTGTTAAATTTTAACTTTTTCATTAATACCTCCTAATTTTTTGCAGCCTTTTTGTTTTTGTCATTTAACCTCCCCAGAAAACAAAAAAAGCCGCTTTGTTTAACATCACTTCAATTCGTGATATTAGACAAAACGGCTTTTAAAAATTTGGGTACTATTTTATATATCAAAAAAGGCAGATTTAAAATTATTCTTCTCAAATCTGCCTTAAATTTTTTTAAAATATTCCAGTGAAACGGTTCGAATCCCATTTGCCCATAAAATGAGGCAAAAAACAGCCATGGTTTTGACCTAAAAATTTTCGTTCCTAAAACGCCAAAAAAGCCCGTACCTACGGGCTTTAAGGGGCGTACAGCTATTTAGTATCACCAATATGGGGTGGGAGATGGGATTCGAACCCACGATCTTCGGGACCACAATCCGACGCTTTAACCAGCTAAGCTACACCCACCATATAATAAATTGGCGCGCCTTGCTGGATTCGAACCAGCGGCTTACTGCTTAGAAGGCAGTTACTCTATCCAGCTGAGTTAAAGGCGCATACATAAGATTAGCAGCCAAAGCTGCTAATAAATGGAGCGGGTGATGGGAATCGAACCCACGTAACCAGCTTGGAAGGCTGGAATTCTACCATTGAACTACACCCGCAATCTTGTGTTTCAACAGTAATTATTATATCACGGTTATACGCAAATGTCAATAGGAAATTTCAAAAAC
>JAAGKN010000240.1_pt1 | contig 52539 bp, 46 predicted proteins | sample 6206371 | NCBI WGS metagenome assembly JAAGKN01 (sample SAMN11533720, study PRJNA540317) | gut metagenome | isolation source: fecal pellets from male and female animal of same cohort | host: Peromyscus leucopus | place: USA:CA | collected 2017
ACAACTCTTTATGGAAAATGGGAAGCTAATGGACCTGTTGTTGGAGACAAATATACTGTAACCTATGTAATCAATGGACATGGAACACAGCCAGAGGGATTAACAGATGTAACCTCTTTACCAGCAAGCTTACCAGTATTAAGTGAAGAGGGGTGGAGTTTCGGAGGCTGGTATACCGATAACAACACCTTCCAGCATCAGGTAGAAGGTGGACAGGCCATCACAGAGAACACGACACTTTATGCAAAGTGGACAGAGAATGGTCCTGTAGTAACTACTCCTACTGCTACCTTAGTATATAATAATGGACAAGAGAATGGTACGCTAGAGGCTGTAGAAGAAGACGGATTATGGTTCTATAATAAACCTGCTGACCCAACTAGAAAGTATTATTCCTTTGCAGGCTGGTTCAAGGATTCAGGCTGTACTACTTCTGTTAACTTCGATGATGAGGCTGTAGACGGAATTACATTATATGCAAAATGGGAACAAGCCTATGATACTGTAAATACAGTTTGGAATTTCGCAGAATCAGCAGCTACTATCGTAGCTAATCCATCAGGAAATGTTTCTATTACAGCTGACTCTACATTTGGAAAATTCTTTGTAGGTGCTGGTGCTAGATTTGAAATTGGCGCTAGAAACTGCATTAATACTCAAAATAAGAAGTTTGAATTTACCCTAGGTGGAGCTGAAACAAACAATGGCTTTACCTTCACTGCAAAATGGGGTTCAAGCTCTGCAGGAAACTTTGTAATCCGAAACAAGGCTACACAAGAGGTAGTATATGAAAGTGGTAACCTAGCAGGTGGATCTGCAGAATTTAATGCTTCTGTAACTGGCTTAGTTGCCGGAACATATGAAATCGTTGGAACAGGTTCCGTTCGTTTCTATGATTTTGCATTAACTGAAAAATTACCTCAGGGTCCAACAACTGGTATTGAATTAGAATTATCTGGTGTTCAAACAGATTTCTTATTAGGTAGAGAATTTAATTCTACTGGTTTAAGCGTATATTTAGCTTATGAAAATGGACGTAAGGATTTATTACCATCCGAAAAATTCTCAGTTCAATGTGAAGACTTTACTACTGCTGGTAAAAAGACAGTAACCATCACTCATTTAGTAGATGCAACTACAACCTATACTAAAACATATACCGTAAATGTATGTGAAATATCAGAGGTTGTTTTATATGATTATGTCATTGAAGCCGGAAGTGGTAGTGTTAAATATGTAACTAAGCCTCTTCAAACTGTATTTAATTTAAATGATACATTTAATACAACAAATTTAACTGTAAAAGCAAAATGCCTATTACCTGAAACAACAGATAAGTATATCGAATTTATCTTAGATAGCTCTGAATATACAATATCTCCAGTAGATTTAACTACTGCCGGAAATAAGAGCGTTACAGTTTCTTTCAAAAATGATACAACAAAAACAGCAGATTACTCTATTGAGGTTGTCGCTGCCCCAGATTTATCTGCTGAGTCTATGGTTATGGTAAACGTTAACCCTGACAACGCTATTAGTGCTACAGGAGACGCTTATAATTTCCATACCATCAATCAGGCATTAAAATTCTTAGAATTAACAAAGGCTCCTGATAATGTGGTTAAGATGTTAGTATTAGCTGAAGGCAAAACTTATTTCGAAAAGGTAGAAATTAATCTTCCTAATGTTGTAATAACGAATACTTGGGCATTAGAACAGGAATTCAATTATGAAACTGCAACTGAGGAAACTTATGCTGCATATCGTGCTCATACTTCAATCATTGAGTTCAATGCTTTAAATGGTTTATTAGACCCAAGCGGCGTTTCTGTACATAGCACAGATGGTTCTGCTTCTGTATGTGTAAGACCAGATGCTGAAGGCTTTAGCGCAATGGGTATCACTTTCAAGAATTACTGGAATACAAATGCTTTATATAATGAATCATTAACTCTTACAAGCAATACACAGGCTGTAGCTTTATTAAATCAAGCAGACAAATCTGCCTTTGTAGGTTGTACATTCACATCTTATCATGATACGTTAGAGGCACAAATTGGCCGTCAGTATTATTTAGGATGCTTCATTGAAGGACGTACAGATTATATCTTCGGATACAATGCAACTGCATACTTTGAAAAGTCAGAAATTCATACCTTAGGTGCTGGTGTTGACCAGAACAATGGTGGATATGTAGTAGCAACCAAGGGTAATACAAAAACTGGTGTTGACGCGATTGAATATGGCTATATCTTCAATAATTGTACCTTTACAGCAGACGATCAAACCATGAATGGTTCTACTTCTATTGCTCGTGGTTGGGATGTAGACATGAGAGTTATGGTTATGAATTCTGAATTAGGCGCTCATATTTCTACAGAAGCTTATGGAGAAATCACTCCTGAAGGAAAGAATCTAAATGACCGTTATGGTAAAATGAATGCTGCCCCAGTAGCAAGCCAATTATTAGAATACAATAACACTGGTGCTGGTGCAATCCAAGCTTCTTTAGCTGATACATGTACCGTAGTAGATGAAGCAACTGCTGCTCCATATGCAAGCTTAAAGACAATCTTTGCGGCTTCTAATGGTCAAGTTGAATATGCGGCTTCTTGGGCTGGTCCATTTGCAACAAAGGATGCAACCATCACTTTAAAGAATGTTGATGACACGGATAATATGGTTTTACAAAACTTTGCTTATCAAGGTTCAACTATAACAGAAAGTGAAATTAGAGAATTCGTAAACGTTCCAGCTGGTCAAACCTTTGCAGGCTTCTTCAGTGATGCAGCTTGTACAACTGCATTTGATTTTGATACTGTTTTAACAGAGAACACAACAATCTATGTTAAGTTTATGGATAGTGCCGTATTGCCTTCCTTCTCTGTTATCTCTGATGATTTAGCAGATGGTGATATCACAACGGATATGGCTTGGGGTACAAATGGTATAATTACCTTAAAGGGAACCTCTGGCGCTAAATTTACTGTAGATGCTAACTCTAAAACAATTACTGATGTAAATGGTAATGCAGTTACTACTACTAAGCGTTTAAAATGTAATGGTGTTGGTCGTGTTATTGAGATTGACCTTTCTCAATTCGGTGGTCAGGCCGTAATCGAAGTATTTGCATTAACTTCTTCTAGTAGCGATTTAACTCGTGGATTTAAGGTACTAAATGCTGCTGGTACACAAATTGGTGAAAATTACATTTGTGATGATGCAAAGAATCCTAAGAAATTCACAATTACATTAGATTGTGGTCAAGTTTATAGATTAGAAGGTATCGTAAATGGTATTAACTACTACGGTATCAATATCAAACCTGCTGCATAATTAAATCACTTTAGGTACTCAGTCTTTTGACTGAGTATCTTTTTTTTAAAAAAAAACACTCTTTAGGCTTAAAGAGTGCATAAGGTTTATATTAAAACATTGGGGCAAATAAGTAAAAGATATAGGATACCAAACGCTGCCACCAAGGACGTTTCTTCCATTCCTCATAGGTAATCTGCTTACTTTCATTACAGGCCTTTAAAAAGTCTTCCTGCATCTTCTTTATTTCATCATCCAGTAGAATCAAGGCTCCACATTCATAGTGAAGAAATAAGCTTCTAAAATCCATATTTATAGTTCCAATAAATGCATATTTATTATCTACAATAATATTTTTTGCATGATTGAAGCCCTTGGAAAACTCATAAATTTTACCACCAGCTTTTAATATTTCTCGATAATGATACCTTGCCAAATAGAATGCAGATTTTTTATCGGGTATACCTGGCATTAAAATTCTCACATCCACCCCACTTTTAGCAGCAAGAGCGATGCTTTCAATCATACCATCGTCAATGACCAGATAAGGCGTTGAAATATAAAGGGTCTTATCCGCACTAGTAATCAAAGACCTAAACACGTCATACCCAACATTTGTTCCGTTAGATGGGCCATCTCCAAAGGGCATAACAAAGCTAGAATCCTTTAATATCTCAGTTTCAGTAATATAATCCTCAATTTTTAAAAAGGTGGTTGTCGACATATACCAGGTTTCAATGAATAGGGCCACAAAGCCAGCAACAGCTTCTCCCTCATATTTTCCACAATTATCTCGCCAAAAGCCAAATCGTTCCTTCTTATGGATATATTCATCCGCAAGGTTATCTCCGCCGCAATAGGCTATTTTTCCATCTATAACGATGATTTTACGATGGTCTCGATAATTAAAGGCAGGATTAATGTTTAAACCAAGGGGATTGTAGTTCACAATCTGACAATTCGGTATTTTAGTAAACTGTTTAATTATTTTAGATTTTAATGTGGCTTTTGACCCTAAATCATCATAAATGATTTTAATCTCAACCCCTTGACCTCCTTTTTTTTCAAGAATGGGGAGAAGCTGATCCAATACATAGCCATTACTCATAATAAAGGATTCTATAAATATATACTTTTGAGCCTTGGAAACCTCTTCTATGAAATCCTCAAACTTTACTAACCCATCCGGTAAAAATGTATATTTGGTATTTCTATATACCGGATATCCCGTATCGGAATGGACCACACGAGCTTGTTTAGCCGCCTTAGCATCCAGCTGATTTAAGGTTTCAATCAAACTATTTTCCACAGCATAGTTTTTATATTTCAACTTCATTTTTCTTTGTTTATACTTAGGAAGCCTTCTTCCTCTGTGGTTTAGCCAATAAAGAAGAGAAAACGGTAATGGCATAATCAAAATCAAAATAGACCAGGTCAGCTTGTAGTTTGTCAGCATAGGCTTGTGAATGATATGTAAGACAATCGCCGCCGCAAACACTTCAATTATGATATAAGTTATTATATTGAAGTCTGAAGAAAAGTTGATTTGAAACATCAATGCGAATAACGCAACCTGTAGTGCAAATACCAACAGGGTAATAATCAAAATGATTAGTCTCTTCCATATAGGTACACTATTTCTTTCATTAAGAGTCATCCTCTCACCTCCTTAATTTTTAGGTGTTGTAATGATAAAGGAAACGCCAATCGCCTCATTTTTCACTAGGAGCTGCATGCCAAAGAAGTCAACCGTCTTTTTGACGATGGACATTCCTAATCCAAATTCACCCTTACTTCCTTTTTCATAAGGCCGAAAAGAGTTTCGAATAAACTGCTCATCAATTGGATCTCCATCATTATAAATACGCAGGCGATCCTTTTTTAATACAATCTTTATTTTAGTTTTTGCATATCTTTTCGCATTATCAACAATATTATCTACAATCGTGTAATAATTTTCTCTATACCCCTTAAAGAAAACATCCTCTTGCAGGTCTAATTCAATATCTATATTTGTTTGAAACTTATAGCCCTGAATGACTTCCTCTACAATCTCCTTCATATTGACATCCTCAAATTCCCGATCCTTTTGAAGATATTCTAAGGAGTTATACTGCAGTAAACGATTCACCTTATTTTTTAAAATTTCCGTTTGAGCGATGATAATTTTACTGCTGTCCTCATCAGCCATACCATCCTGCTGAGCCTCTGCATAGGATTTAATTACCGCAATTGGAGTCTTAAAATCATGACTGATATTTTGAAGCATTTCCTGTTTGGTTCGTTCACTTTCCTTAATTTCCTCACGCATGACCTCTACTGCGCGTGATAGTTCTCCTACTTCATCTAACCCGTCATCGGCATAGGAGGTTTGATAGGCATTTCTTGGAAGAGAAAGAATGTGGTTTTGAATTCTATGTAATCTTCTCGCAAACTGACTTCCCCATATAGCAATCACCAAAATAGAAAGACAGCTAATAATTAAGAATACCAAAATTAATTGGATGGAGGTTTTCTTTACAAGATTCGTTGCATATAAAGAAGTTGTAAGTAACAAAGTAAAGCTTTTACCAGCATCCTTAGAGGATATTACATAATAAATAGATTTCCCTTCAAAATTACTTATTTTATTCGGATGAATATATTTAGGCTCGGCTTGAGAAAATTCGTTTATGATTTTTTCTAAATCATCCTCATTAACATATTGATATAAATCCTCTGAATGAATCATCTTCCCATTTTCAACTCTTAAATAGACAACCTCCATATCTCGAAAATCCACGTCTCCTGTAATTTCGTGAGTATCAAATAACGTAGAATACGTGATAAGTCTTGAAAAGGTCTCATCCTCTGCAATAAAATGAATTCTTACTAAAGTTAATCCAGTAAATGCTGAAACAGATGCTAAAAGAACTAAAATAAATAAAATTACAATTTGACTAGAAATAGAAATTTTTCTCATGCTACTAATAACCTATATCCATATCCATAAATTGTTTCAATTTGAAGCTCAGGCATTTTCTGTCTCAATCTTCTAAGCAAATCGTCAACAACCCGGTCACTGCCAAAATAATCTTCTCCCCAAACCGCATTTAAAATTTGATCTCTGGAAAAGGCCTTTCCAGGATTTTCAACCAAATATAACAAAAGGTCATATTCCTTAGAGGTCAGCTGAAGCAGAGAATTATCATAATAAACACTTCTTCGATCCTTATCTAATAGATAGTTCCCGATTCTCGTTTCATTCTTTAAATCTTTTGTTTGTAGATGTTGATAGCTTCTAATCAATAAATTTTTCACCCGAAGAACGAGCTCCCGTATAGAATAAGGCTTCGCAAGGTAATCATCACTTCCAAGCTCCAATCCCATAATTTTATCTATATCCTGATCTCTAGCTGATGTAAAGATAATCGGTTTGACAGCATTTACCGCATGTATTTTTTTAATTAAATCATATCCACTAACGATTCCTGGCAGCATAATATCTAAAATCCATAAATCAATACTTTCATCAATCGCTTTTTCAGCATCCTCCCCTGTCGCATACCACACTACCTCATAGCCTTCTGCACAGAGATATTTCACAACAAGAGCCGCTAAATTTTTTTCATCCTCAACTAATGCAATTTTATACATCTTCTGAACCTCCATTTTCTTATCTATATTATATAACAATATCTTTAAAGGATAAAGGGCAACCTTTACATCGGCTGCCCTTTACCCATAATTGGGAGAGTTATAGTTTGCTTATGAAAAAAGTTTCTATCTTTGTAGGGATATTAAGATAGATACTGTCTCTTTAAGACACCTATAGTATACCCTATAAAAATAGTATTATTATCGTAAAATTATGGGAAATTGTGAAAAATTCAAATTTCTTCATTTTTCTTATATAATGATTTAGCTAATTTTAAAATCTGTTTTGTCCATTTTTCTTTATAGTAAGCTAATAAAGATTTTAAAATTGGAAAAGCTGAGAATAAAAGTCCTATACCAAGTATAGAAATGATAGCTCCAGGAAGTATAGAATTCCATTCCAGCAAACAGGTTAAACCAATCCCAAAAACTATCATAGCTAAACCTATAGCTCCTATATAGAATACTTTAGGGACAATTCTTATTTTTAAGTCCAAAGCCCTAATCTTGTTGACTACAATAGTAGAGCTGTTCATAGGCTCATACTCTCTTTTTATCTTTTCAATCCATCTTCTTTCCTCTGGAGTAGGGGCAGAGTATAGAATCTTAAATTTATCTGCCATATCCATCCTCCCGAATAGAAACCTGAAATTTTGTTCCCTTGCCTAGCTCACTTTCTACAGTTATTTCACCACCCAAAATATCAATTACTCTCTTGACAAGGGCCAAGCCTAGCCCATTTCCCTCTTTGGAATGAGAAGTATCTCCTTGATAAAATTTATCAAAAATTCTTTTACCAGTTTCCTCCTGCATACCACAGCCAGTATCCTCGATAGTAAAGATTAGCTTTTCATATAAAGATTTTAATTGAATTCTTATGGTACCTTCATTTTCTGTGAATTTAATTGCGTTAGAAATTAGATTGTTCCAAACGAGTTCTAAATAGCTTTGTTCACTTTGAATAAAAATATCTGGCTCCACAGAACATTCTAAATGGATATCTTTAGCTTCAATCAATGGTAAAAATTCTAATATTTGTTCAGTTAAGGATTCACTTACATTAAATCGTTTAAACTGAGGGAAAAGCTCACCATTTTCTAATTTATTTAATTTTAAAATATCCGTGACCAGATTGGTTAATCTTTTACATGCTCCCTGCAAGGATTCTAAATAAGTTCTTCTTTCCTTTTCTGGTAGGCACTTATCCTCTAGGGCCTGAGCATAGTTTTGAATGATGGTAAGGGGAGTTTTAATCTCATGAGAAACGTTTGATATAAAATCTGATTTTAGCATTTCAATTTTAGATAGTTCTAAAGCCAGTCGATTTAAATCCAATTTTATTAAATCATAAGACGTATAATCCCTTTTATGACTTGGCTCTAATTGAATGTCAAAATTGCCATAAGTCATTTTCTTTGTGGCCTCCAAGATTTCTCGGACTGGCTTATCAACAGTCAGTCTTCTTCTAATAAAATCTATGGTTGCACAAAGGATGGAAGAGAAAAATATATATAATATTAAAATACCAGCGATAAAGTTTTCCTCTTTATCCTTTATTGAAGAATATATTACGACAGCTAAGCTAGAATTTATCGCAACAGTGATAAAAAAAATTAGATATCCCTGAAGGGAAGCTTTTAAATTACTCATTTTAATACCACCCTATATCCAAGTCCGTGAACCGTCTGTATTTCAAAGCCATCGCAGTTTTTTGTCTTATCCCGAATTTTAGAGAGGTATACATCCACTGTTCTTGAGGTGGCAGAGGAATCATAATCCCAAAAGGTTTCCATTAAAAATGATCTTGTAAATGTTTTTCTAGGATAGGAAAGCAAGTGAAACAATATTTCAAACTCACGTACAGACAAGCCTATTTCCTGGCCATCTATAACAGCAATATGCTCCTCCTTGTTCATCGTTAAATTGCCTATAGAGACCTCATTCCTGTTTTCTATAGCTGTTCTTCTAAGAATAGCCTTGATTTTTAAAATTAAGACATCTAAATCAAAAGGCTTGGTTATATAATCATCTATTCCAGCCTGATAGCCTAACTGAAAAGAAGGCTTATCATCTCTGGCTGTCATAAATAAGATAGGAACCTTTTTATCGTTTTCTCTAACGTTTCTAGCAAGAGTATAGCCATCACAAAGAGGCATCATAATATCACTTAAAATCAAATCAAACTTTTGTTCGTAAAAAAATTTTAAGGCATCAAGTCCATTTTCTGTGCTGCAAACCTGCCATCCTTCTTTTTTCAAATAGGATGTAAGTAAGGAATTTAAAGACTTGTCATCTTCTGCTAATAATATATTCATTCTGCAACCTCCTCAAGCTTTAGACACTGTTTATCTTGCATAATCCCATCTAGCTTTTTTATAATTCCAGCATCCTTAAAGTGAAATATCAAAGCTCCAACCGCATACGGAAATATCAATATTTCTGATAAAATAATTATACCAATTTTTATCCAAATAGGCCAGTTGAAGATTGGAGATTTTTCTTTAAGTATAACTCCATCGATTATCTCATCTTCTAATTTAGCATGATACACATAGTTTCCATAAAGCTTACTATGCGTAAGCTGGATTGTAAACTCCTCACAAGTAAATTGAGAAGCATCCATCGCTTTATAGGAGTTATGCTTGCGATCTACAATGCTAATCCTAGGGGCAAAAAATATATAAATGCCAATGAGTATCATAATAATTCCTACGATGATTCCTAGCAATCCATCTAATTCATTATGAGTCTCTTTAGAGGAAAAAGACATAATAGCTAGTTCAGTTAACGCAATGGCGGTCATTGCGGAGCATAAGCTGATGAGCTTAATATTTCGATAATAATGCCCTTTTCCATACGCGTTAAAACAACCCTTTATAGCTATTCCAAATTCTAAAAAAGACATAAAGGCTATCATAACTCCTAAAATCATAGAATAGCTTCTACCCTCATACCCAAATAGATATCTAGACATATATCCCGTGTATTGTATTCCAGCTAAGGTAAGAAAAATAGATACCTTCATATTTCTAGAACGAAAGGATTGCTTATCCCTTCTGGTTATCCCAAATAAGCATTCTAATTTGGATAGCATAATACACAAATTGACAATAGCCGCTGGAAGAAAGGCAAGACTATAAATACTTAATATTCCTTTAGCTACACTAAGAATCCCATTCCAAGCAATGGAAAACCTCGTATAAAATATAGTCTTTTGTTCAAAGGATAAATGTTTGTACTTTAAAATCCATTGCTTCATATGATTCCTCCCTAGCTATCTTCTCAGACTACTCATTTAAAAGCTCTTGGCTTAAGTTTAATATCTGAGAAGAATACTTGTTCTTTCTATATTGTAATATTTTTTTATAAATGAAATAATTCACTACACATAGTAAAATACCTATAACTCCGATGATGATACCTAACCACATCATTCCTGGCAATATAACCTCCATGGCCACACACATTCCAAAGCCTAAAACTAGAGTACTAATACTACCAAAGACATAAGCAAATATTAAAGTTGGCTTTTTCACCTTTTTATCTAGTTTTTTAAGCTCCTCTAGTTTCCCTTCTTCCTTTGTTTGATATCTTTCAATAATTTTTTCTAAATATTGTTGTTCCTGTTGATTCATATTTTATTCCTCCTTTTTAAATTCAATAGCATTATAAAGGAGGAATATTAAGTTAACATTAATAATATGTAAAAGTTTTGTAAAACAAAAAAGCATATCCCCTTGCGGAATATGCTTATCTCTTAAATTTAATTATTCTTCGTACATGTCCTCATAATCATCCATAAGGTCATTATACTTATCCTCATTGAAGTCGTCCTCAGAGTAACGCTCCGTCAATTCACCATCAATGATAGCGTCATCATCCTCTTCGTATTCGTCATCCTCATACTCGTCGTCGTCTTCATCAAGAGTATCATCGTCCTCTTCATCTTCTTCGTCCTCGTATTCGTCATCCTCATACTCATCGTCTTCTTCATCAAGAGTATCATCCAACTCTTCTTCCTCGACAACCTCTTCCTCAATTTCAACTTCCTTAGAGTTGAAGGCTGAGCCATCCTTGTCATATTCATCCAAGGACTGGCGACTTTTTAAATCCCATTCTTCATCGCCCATATATACAAATTTCGAACTAGTAGTAATGTCAATATATAATTGAGTAGCATAATGTCCATCTGGATCATCTAATCCCTTAACCTCTAAAACCTCTTTGATTAAGTCTCTAATGGATTGTTTAACTTTTTTTTGTTCCATCAAGTATACTGCCACTTCTAATAATGACATCTGCGAAATATTTTCCATTTAAAATTCCTCCACTATAAAACACTTGATATTTTACTAAAGTTTTAAAGATTTATCAAGTGTAAACATTTAAAAGTAACAATAATTTTAAGTGTTTCTCCTTAAAATAAGCTTTATTTTTACTTTTATTTAATATAATATACCCTTTTTTTAAATTTATTTGTCTAAAATTGTCACAGAAAGAGTATGACTACTAAGTATCTGCTGGTCTAACAGCATATCATACTGAATAATAATTCTTTTTTTCTGAATAGATAACCTTTTACAAAAAATTTCAAAGGTAAACTTTAGTCCCTCTTCATTTTGATAGGCTCCAGGAGTGAAATGCTCAAGCTCAAAGGCCATCTCCATTTGCACAAGGCCTGTCCGAGCTAAAGTGATTCTATCTTCCTCTAATGTCATAGTAATCTGGGTATGTTCACAAGACTTGTCCACAAAGGAAAGCACATTCTCCTTAAAGGAGGCATCTGCCACAAAATATACTTTATTTTTTTGATCATCCATACTTAAAAAGGAAACTTTCATAACTATACCTACAAAATTAAAACAATTAATAAAACTAAAAAGCCTGGTAATCTAAAAAATCCAATTAAGGCAATGGATAAAAGATTAAAGGGGAGTGTCACATTAAAGAATTGTCCAACTAAATTAAATAGTAATACAGAGGCAACTCCTATAACTACAGATTTTACTACATATTTGAGCGTCTTTAACATAAAATCACCACATAATTATATGTGGAAATTTCTTTTAATATTCTCTTCGCCCTTCCATGGCCTTTAGAAGCGTCATTTCATCGGCATAAGCCATTTCGCCACCTACTGGCAAACCATGAGCTATCCTTGTTATTTTAACAGGAGAATCTGCCAACAACTCTTTGATATATCTCGCAGTAGTTTCTCCTTCTAGAGTCGCATTGGTGGCTAATATAACCTCTTCTATGGTTCCGGTTTGAACTAGCTCTATTAAGGAAGTGATATTCAAATCCTGAATGCCGATTCCCTTAGAGAAACTGATTGCTCCATTGAGAACATGATAGATTCCTTGATATTCATTGACATTTTCAATTGTATAGAGGTCCTTTACCGTCTCTACTACTAAAACCTGCCTATGGTTTCTAGAGGAATCCTTACAAATCTCACATTGCTCATCTTCTGCAATATTACCACAGCTTTTACAGATATGAATGTCATGCTTGACAGCCTGAAGATGTTCTGAAAATTCCTTTGCCATCTCCTCTGGCATTCTAGTATAAACATATAGTGCATATCGCTCGGCCGTCTTTTTTCCTACGGATGGCAATCTAGAAAAATCCTCTATCAAGGATTGTAATGCCTTAGGATATTTTAGCATTAGAACAAGCCACCAAATCCGCCGCCAAAGCCACCTAAAGCCTTTTGAGATTCAGCTTCTATTTTCTTGTTGGCATCATTTAAGGCAGCAACTAAAGTATCCTCTATCATCTCAATATCATCTTTAGATTCTAACGCATCTGGATCAATTTTTACGGATACCACTTCATGTGTACCCTTTACCTCAACAGTAACCATACCGCCTCCGGCAGTTCCTGTAAATACGGTGGATTCCAGCTTTTCCTGAGCCTCCATCATTTGTTTTTGCATTTTCTTTAAACGCATCATAGCCTGCTGATTCATAATTTATTCCTCCATAATTTCTATTTTATCTTTATCAATTAGCTCATAAATTTGATTGAGCTGTTGTTCATCTGGGGAAGGTTGGTTTTTCCCTTCGGGTTCCTTCCTTTTTAGAACTCCTATTTTTATTTTTTCTAGCTGAACAATTGGGGTGTCCTTGTATTTTGCCAAATAATCCTTTTTAATCTTATTCCAAATTCCTTTTGGCAAACAGATATAATCCGTTATTCCTGAGTCATAGCCATCTAAGATTTCAATAATCTTCATAAAATTTTCATAACGCATAAGACGATTACAAAAACCTAAGTCATTCAACACGACGATGAACTGATGCTCATTGACGGCCACAAGCTCTCCAGCCGCCAAAATTTGAGCGATAAAAACACCCGAAAAATCAGCTTCCATCTTTTTCCAAATATCCTGTAATGCCAGTTTTCTAGTCTTAGAAGCACTATTTAAAACAGCCTCCACCTCTTCAATTTGTACCTCATCGGAAGCTACTGGTACAATTTCCTTTGGTGGTTCCGGTTGAGGCTCCTTTGGCTTCTGGTCTAGCTGTTCTAGCTCCTCTCTTGTAGGTAGCTGAATTTGAATAGGCTCAGCCTTTACAGGCTCTGGTTTCGCCTCTGATAATAGATGAAGGGTGTGTTCTAGCTGTTCAATTCTGTCTAACAGACTCACCTCTTCAGTCAACTTAATATCACTCATCTTCAAAATAGCCAATTCTAAATAAGCTCGCTTTTGATTGGAAAACCGCATATTGTTATTCGTTTCATTCAAATGGTTCAACCATTCATAGATTACATTTTTCCCAATTCTTTTAGCAAAGGTAATAAAATCCTGTTGATGAAATTCAATACGATCATCTAATATTGCATTATTTTTAAAAAGAAGGGTATCTCTCAAAAACATAATGATATCATTGATAATTCTTGGAACTTCTTTTCCTTCTCTTAAAATTCCATCCACCTGTTTTAAGGCCTCTGTCCCGTTCCCCGATAGACAGGAATCCAATAATTTTACAATATCCATATAGGAAATATTTCCACTGACTGCAAGAACATCATTCAATGTGATTTTTTCATTTACACTGAAGGAAATGGTTTGATCAAATAAAGATAAGGCATCTCTCATTCCTCCCTCTGCTGAGGAGGCAATCTGACTAAAGGCTTCGTCTGTCATTGAAATTCCTTCTGCCTCGGCAACAATCTTAAGACGCTTTAGGATGTCCTCCATAGAAAGAGATTGAAAATCAAAGCGCTGACACCGAGATAATATGGTATTCGGAAGTTTATAGGGCTCCGTTGTAGCTAGTATAAAAATCACATGAGCTGGTGGTTCCTCTAATGTTTTTAATAATGCATTAAAGGCAGCATTGGAAAGCATATGCACCTCATCGATGATATAGACCTTATATTTACCAACAGAAGGAAGATATTTCACACTATCTCTCAAAGCTCGTATATCATCCGCTCCATTGTTGGAGGCTGCATCTATTTCTACAACGTCAGGCACAGTTCCTTTTTGAATTCCTTGACAGATGGCACAAGAATCACAGGGCTCTATCGTTGGACCATGCTCACAATTTAAGGCCTTAGCCATGATTTTAGCTAACGTCGTTTTTCCTGTTCCTCTTGGTCCACAGAATAAGTAGGCATGTGCCACCTTATTTAGTTTTATCGCATTTTGTAGAGTTTTAATGATATGCTGCTGTCCTACAACATCCCCAAATTTCTGAGGACGGTAAGCACGATATAAGGCTACATACGCCATAGCATTCCCTCCTATTCCTGTACATCTAGATAATAAATATGTTTAACTCCATCCCCATCATAAAAATGATAGTAGGATATATAGGTTTCCTTGCTGACAAGCAGGTCATATACCGATGTGGTAAAGCCATCCTTGTTTAAATCAACACCAATAGACTGGTAAGCTTTATTAATTAAATCACTACAATAGGCTTTGTTCTTAGTATCAAACAAAAAGGAGTAATTATAGGGATCTCCCTCTAGGGCCATAGCTGATGCCAAAACTCTTTTTCGTTCAGCCTCGGTCGTTCTTACCCGTAAACCAATGACTTCTTTATAAGGGTGATTTGTAGACCAATACTGTTTAGAAAGCATCGTAGATAAATTCAATCCTGGATTCATTCCCGTAGACTCTAGCGTTTTATTTACATCCGCTTTACCGAGGTAGTCCTGATAATCCCCTAACACCATAGCGGCATGTCCTCCCGCAAAAAAGGATACAAATTCTTTTATAAATGGGATATTCAGCTCTGAATTTAAGCTGATTAAGATATCTCCCGTATTTCCAGGAAGAATGGTAGTTCCCTTTCTTTGAAGAGCTGGACGCTCTTCTGTAGATTCAATTTTATAAAGCTTTACTGTGTTAGTAGAATTTTCCTCATCATAGACTGCTTCTGCTTTAAACTGTTCAATCAAAATATCTGCATAAATATTTTTTGTTATAGCTGTAGTTAATGCTCCAACAACTACAAATAAAACAGAAGCTTCTATACTAACCAGAACATATTTTAAAATTTTTTTCATATTGTTATTGTACCATAATTTTTATGTAAAAGAAATACATATCTATCGTAAGGATTAGGTTTTATCCTTAAAGCGAATCCTTCTTTTCAAATACATTTGAAAGTTTGCACGCCAAATGACTCTATATCTTTTTAAAGTCTTCTTTAAGAAAATCTTTTGATTTAAGGTTAGCCCCTTATATCTTCTTCGAATCCCAATAGAATACGTAACTGGCTTACGCTTAAAATCAAAGATGGTAGCCTTAGGATGAGCAACACTAAGCTGATACATGATATCTAAAAATTTTCTTCTATCCTCTAAAGATGTTGTCTCTATAAAATTATTAACCGTTTTTTCAAAGGTCCTAGAAATTAAATTTGCATTTCTTACTAGCTTAAATCTGCCCTGCTTCGTTATTTTCCAGTTATAAGGGTCATGCTGTAAAATACCAAGACTTCTGGAGTCCACAAAGGACATCCTTTCACTATGGTGCAGCAAGATACCTACTCTTGCTTCTTTACAGGTGGTTTTAAATATTTTAGCTTCTATCTCTAAATATTCCTTACTTTGAAAGATATCTCTATTAAAGCCTGGACCATCATGATCAAATATGGAGATAATTCTATTTTTAATTTCCTTAGAACAGGATAATGCTGCATAAACAGCCAGATTTCCACCTTTAGAATGTCCACCAATATAAAAGCTACATTCAGGTAAAAGGAGGCTAATTTTGTTTAAATAGGTAGCAGCATCCTCCTGAGAAGGAATCACATCCAATAGAGCCATATTAAAATCCTCAAACCAACCAATTAACGTTAAATCCGTTCCCCGGTAAGCTATATAGCTAAACTCTTCAAATAGAAATGTGACAGCACTAAACTGTTCAACCTTTTCAACATGAAATTGTTCCATCAGATAATTCATTTTTAAACCCTCATATCGAGGAGCAGTCATAAGAAGATTTAAAAGCTTACGATTTCTTTTTTCATCCAGAGTCTCTTTACTGAGCTCCCCTATAAGCTCAGAAGATAACAGAGAAACCAAAGAAACAGAAGGCTTTTTTTCTTGGATTTTAGGAATTACCAAATCCAAATTCAAATAGGATAGCTGACTTAATAATAAACTATCTACTTCATTAAATGGAAATTCCTGAAAGCTTTTTGTTCCATAGGTTTTTACATAAAAATATAAATTTCTCATTAAATCAGCTCCTTTCTTTTTATTTTTCCTTAAAGAATCGCTCGAGTTCCTTCTTTAAATAGTATACGTTTGTGATAACCTTTTTATTTAGCCAATGCCTTGGCATCAGCTCCTGATATTTTGAATACGTAAAGCGTTCGTCCAATAAAATGACGACCCCTCGATCCTCTTCACTGCGGATTACCCTACCAACCGCTTGAACTACCTTGGTAAAGCCCGGGTACGTATATGCATAGTCAAAGCCGTTTTGATATGCCTCCTCAAAATAATCCTTCAAAAGATTATTCTCTTCACAATACATTGGAAGTCCAACTCCAACAATGATAACCCCAGTTAGCCAATCACCAATATAATCAATCCCCTCAGCAAAAACTCCTCCCATAACAAAGAAACCTACCTTGCAGTTTTCTGTTTCTTTAAACTGGTCAATCATTTCATTTCTTTCCTGATCTGAAAAATCATTTTTTTGAATAAGAATTTCATATTCTGGATTTTCAATAGCCTCTATCACCATATGCATATACTGATAGGACGGGAAAAAAATGATATAGTTTCCTGATTTCGCCTTCGTCAAGGTATCTATTGTTTCAATAATGGTATCAATAGAATCTGCTCTATCCTTATACTTCGTAGAAATTCGATTATGGATAATGATATCTAGATGACTAGGATCAAATGGCGAAGCTAGCTCTAAAAATTTTCCTTCGCCTTGAGTCAGCAAATCAGCATGATATTGAAAAGGAGACAGAGTCGCTGAGAAAAAGACAATTCCCTTTACCGCACTATGAATCGTCTCTAAAAGAAAACTAGAAGCATCTAAGCACATCATTGATAAAGTAAGACTATCCTGTTCTAATCTGGCGAGGAGACGATGAGTAGGTCCAAAATAGGTAGAAATTTGAACAAAATCCAAAATTTTAAAATACACATCCAAGGCCTCATCCTTATGAGGAAGCTTTTTATTATCTAAGAAAAGATTATCACATTTCGTTAAAATATTTTTTAATAAAACGATAATTTCTGAATCTAAGCTGCTTTCAACATAAATAGTTTTATCAACTAGATATTCCTTAAAGCTATCCATTTTTTCTAACATTTTATTACATTCGCTTCGAATGGAAGGTTTAAAGCCATTTAAGATTTTTCTTATGGCTCTAATATCCGCCTCTGTAATGCTGGAGGAATACATATCCTTGCTTCTAGAAATGAGGTTATGAGCCTCATCTACTAAAACCTTGGGGTGGTAGGTTGTATCCTCAAAATAGCGAACCAAGTGCGCTCTAGGATCAAAAACATAGTTGTAATCTGCAATTACAATATCACAATAATACGATAAATCCAAACTAAACTCAAAGGCACAAATGCGATGCTTATTAGAAACGATAGAAATGGTTTCCTCATCATATATATCATAATTTGTAAAAATATCCTGTAAGGCTTGGCGTTCTCGATCAAAAAAGCCAATAGCATAAGGACACTCTTCAGGATTACAGTTCTTTAGCTTAGCATTACATATTTTCTTCTTCGCTACAATGTTGATGGTTTTCACTCTCAAGCCCTGAGAAGCTAAAAGGCGTATCGCAGAAATAGGCGCATTTTTCCCACTACCTTTGGCTGTCAAATAAAATAACTTATCATTCTTTTCTAAGGTTTTGAGCGTTGAAAAAAGGGTAGCCATAGTTTTTCCAATCCCCGTTGGAGCAATCGTATAAAGAATTTCCTCTTGTTTCATAGCTTGGAAGCAGGCCTTCATCATATCTCTTTGGCCTGGACGCATAAAAGGAAAAGGAAATTTCATAGTGGAAATGGTCTGTTCTTTTCGAATTAAAGCCTCTTCATTTAATTCCACCCATTCCATATATTGTTCTAAAATGGAAAAGAAGAATTCCTCTAGTTCATCTAAAGAGATAATATAATCCAATTCCTTTGTTTTATAATCATCTATCGTGATATAGGTCAATCTCAAATGGATAGGATTTATATTATGCTCTAACCCATAAAGATACCCATACAGTTTTAATTGAGCTAAATGCTCAGGCCTTATCTGAAGTTCTTCTAAATCAAATAGTGTAGATTTGATTTCTTCTAAAATAATTTCTCCATCTATTTTTAAAACACCATCAATAAATCCCTGAAGCGTAACATTCTTTTCGTGATACGTTAAGCTTTTTTTAATATAAACTTCGCTTTGACTATCTTCATTATATTTTTTTTGTAAGTATTTATGGAGCTTAATTCCCTCTTCATAATCCTTATTTGTAAAGAATTCGGTGGTTAAATTACCAGATTGGCAAACAAAATAGGCTAACTCTTTAATTGCAATTTTTATATCCATACCTGTACCACCTTTCTCATGTACCATTATATCATAAAGTTTTGTCGTTAGAATAAGAAGTTTCCCCTTTTTAATAAAAATAAATACTGATTGTACAGTCGTACAATCAGTATTTATTTTTATTATTGTAAAGGATTAGGGGTTTTGCTAAAAATATAAAAAAACTACTAAAATGAACAACCAAGGCTTTCCTCGGTAGAGGCTACCGCTCCAAGCGTAGGAATTCCGAATAAGATTCCTACTACTAGAACCATACTTACAACAAAACGCTTCATACCTACTTCTCCTTATGATTTATTTATATTGATAATATTTACTTCCTTTTTCTTCATCATATCTATGTAAAAATTTCTTTTCTATTTTGCTTACCTTATCAACAACATCTTTCTTAACTGCCAAGAAAATATAAACTTGAGTATCACCCCAACTGGAACCATGATAAGTTGCCGTAGCATTAAACACTATTGGAAAATGCAATGTTTTTCCATCTATATAGATATTTTCAACACTAATACCTGAATCTCTTTCAAGTGTATCAACATATAACGAAAAAGTATATATTAAATAATGATTAAAAAAGTATTGATTTATCCCCTTACCTAATAAATCTTCTTTCCTAAAATCCTGTAGCATTGTATAGCTGGTAAGACATCTTCTTTCAAATTCTTCGTAAGACTCAATTGGATTACTATCATTTTTGTTTTTTATAAAAGGGGCATAAGATACTTCAAAGCTATCTGGTAAATACTTCGTTCTTTCGTAAATACCTATCATATGCCAATCCTCTTCTGTAACCTCATAAGTGGAACAACCAACCAGTAAAATACTTACTACTCCTAATAATAATGCCATCCATAGTTTTTTCACACTATCCCTCTTTTCTTTTGTTTACTTTTACTTCATCGCTACTTCCTTAAAATCTTACTGCTATTGCAAGTTTATTATAACAAAAATTATATAATCAAACAAGAAACATTCTGTCATTCTTTGTAAGTTAAAGATTCTATTTAAGAATAATTCGTTTAACTTTAATTTTATTAATAAATATCTTCTTTTTTTATGTAGAGATTCTCTTTATTATTTAAATTCAATCCTAATAAATCAGGCGGCACAATAAGACCTTTTCCCATTTCAATGGTTTTTTTACATTCTATACAAGTTCCGTAGGTTTTTCCATTTTTCACCCAAGTCTTGCTTACAACGTGTGGTCTTAACTCATAAATTCCACATTCACAATACGCTTTGTGGTGGTCGTTCGTATAATACTCGCAGTTATTGGTATCATAGGAATGCACTACCACAAGCGCTCCACACACTGTACAATTCCCCTTATTATGTGTGCCATTCGGATTACTTGGGGTATGCTCCAGCATAAAGGACTCTCCACATTCACAATCGTACCGATGATATTGCTCATTCACTTTAGACACCTTATACTGATGAGCATAAGAATTATCTACCATTAAGTAACCACAATCCTTGCATTTTGTTGTATGACAATTTAACACCTCCGGAATATGAGACTCTTCTATAGTTTTACCACACTCACAAGTTCCTTTATGAATCTGTTCATTGACTTCATACTCGTAGTTGTGACCTTTATAAAATTCCCCACATATACATTCCCATTGTTCCTTTTGTATTATTTGAAATTTATCTCTTACTAAAACATAATAGAATATGTGCGGATATATAGCTCCTCCGCTTCCACACGAACAATATGCTTGATGATATTCTTTACCGATGGATTGATATGTCGCATTATTGGAATGAATATTATCCATATCATATAATGGGTGAATTCCATAGCTGATATGTAGAGAGTGTGTTTTTTCCGAATCTAAATACTCACTATCCATTATCATCTTAACAACATACTTCTTTTCTTGATTTGTTGTATTTTTAATTGTTGCGAAAAGAGTATTGCTATTATTGGGTATGCTCATTAAATAGGGATTTTTTAATTCTTCTTGTTCATTTAACTCATATATTTCTATCTTATATTTTGTAAATTGAAATTCTATTTTTTCTAAATTGAATCCTGCATATGTAACCACAGGGTGTGTACCAAAGATAGCAGCTTCCTTGTTTGCTGGTACTGTAACTAGAAATTCTCCAACCTCATTACCTTTACTGATAGTTTGGTTAATATCAAAATTTGCGGTTGCTTTATTTAATAAGATTTCTCTTGACCTCTTATAATTCAAAAGTCCTGCCCCTACTGTTCTATCTAAAAACTGGTATTGTCCAGGAAGGCGAGAGGCTCCACTCATTAAAATAGAGGATACCATTCCAGCATTCGTTTTAAGTTCTGGAAACTCCTCCATTAAAAGTGCCACTGTTCCTACCACCATTGGTGCGGAAAAGCTTGTTCCCGAAGATTCTTTAAAAGTATTATTGGTATTATCAATTGTAATGTATTCTCCTGGTGCCACTAAATTCGGTTGATAAATATTTGTCCCATACTCGTCTTCAAATGAATATGAAGAAAAGTAAGATAACTTTTTATTTCTATCTACCGAACCTACCGTAATTACATTCATTCCCATTCCAGGATTTGAAATCTTTTTCTCTTGCCAGTCATTGCCAGCAGAGGTAACAAAGGTAATATTATTCAGTACCGATATTTTATCATAGTAAGCACAGGTTCCATCATAGTATCCTTCTCTACCATCTCCAAAGCTCATATTCACAATATTGACACCTTTTTCAATAAAGCGTTCTACAGACTTATCATTCGATATTCCATCCATTGGCGCTAAGTATAAATTAGCATTGTGGGCAATTCCCGTCCTACCTCCAATAATAGAAGCAACTTTTGTTGTATGCTGGCTACCTTGTGGTCCAGTTGTTGTTTCAACAATCGTTCCAGCAGGAAAATTACTAGAATAATAAACATTTCCCTCATCAATAATGCCAATTTTAATTCCATAACCAGAAAAATCAGTAGAAATCTCTATCATCTCTTTTGCCTCTTTCATAGGGAAAGGCACTTTACTTCCATAACCATAATATTTAGGATTATCATTGATTTCTACGCATTCCATCTTATGGTTTTTCTCTTCTACTGAAATTAATGAAATGGAACTTGATGTTTGAGATAGGTTTACAAACATTTCTTTATCCTCTAAGTATTTTTGATAATCAGCATAATAGAAAAAGACAAAAGGAGAATAGGAACTACAGCTATACTCCAGCTCATTTAACCTATTCTCCATTATATACTCTTGATTTTTAACAGAATAATACGCTCTATTATCCTCTCTTATCTTAGCAATATAGATATCAGCGTCCATAGATGTGGCATCATATTTCTCAGCAGCATTTAATGATGGATAATTAAACTCCATCACTACAGTTATAGGAATATCTTCTGTATAAGAAAGATATTCTACAGATGAACAACCAAGACTTTCCTCGGTAGAGGCTACCGCACCGAGCGTAGGAATTCCGAATAAGATTCCTACTACAAGTAGCATACTTACAACAAAACGCTTCATACCTACTTCTCCTTATGATTTATTTATAATGATAATATTTACTTCCTTTTGAATTATTGGAACTAATGTCCAATACAATTTTTTCAGATTGTTCTTTTGCCAATTTTTTAATACCCATAAAAACAAATAACACTTTTTCTACCGATTTGCCATCAGCTAAAAAATATAAGGATACTGGTATATGTAAAATTTGATTGTCTAAATATAGATTGTCTATCGTATATGAATTTTCTTTGTTCGACAAGTGCAATTCAAATGTTAAAATAAAAAAATCATTAAAATAACCATCTTTTATATTTTCCATCTGAGATGTATTAAATTCACTTAGATGTGATTGATAATATTCAAAACAACTCAAAAGTTGCTCGTGACTTGAAACTATCATTTCTTCATTTATTTGAAAAGGTGCATTTTGCAGTTCTGGCGCTGTATTTCTAATTTGATAAGTTCCTATTATCTGCCAATCCTCTTCCGTAACCTTATAGGTGGAACATCCTACTAGTAAAATACTTACTACTCCTAATAATAATGCCATCCATAGTTTTTTCACACTATCCCTCTTTTCTCTTGTTTACTTTTACTTCATCGCTACTTCCTTAAAATCTTACTGCTATTGCAAGTTTATTATAACAAACATTACATAATCTAACAAGTGCCAGCAGATCGTTTTTTTTAAGTTAAAGATTTTATAAAAGAATAAATGACATAAAGAAAAAATGCTCAAAACCAAGTAATTTTGAACATTTAATTTAGAAATAATATTATTTAAAAAGAAATGGCTTTTTAATAAAATTTTATGCCATAACCTTTATTTTATGATTCACCTTTATCTGGCAATTATTCTTATAAACTGAATCCTCTGTTATGATAATCTCTTCTATTTCATTTGCTTCAATAAATCCATCCTTTGGATTTTTAACAGAAAGGATAGAACCTTGAATGGTAGCTTCCACAGAAGAGTATTCAAAAGCTAAATCCGTTTGTTCCATTACACAGTTAATTAGTTTAAGGTTTTTGCAATAGCATAAGGGTTGAGTTCCAATAATTTTACAATTAATTAAGGTTAAATTTTCAGAATACCAAGCGAGATATTCTCCTTTAATCACTGAATCTTTAACAACAACATTTTTGGAATGCCAAAAGGCATCCTTTGTGTCTAAGTAGCTATTTTTGATTTCCATATCCTCTACGTATTGAAAGGAATATTTTCCAGTAAAAGTAACCTCATTTAAATGAAGATGACTAGCCTCAAAAAATAGATATTCACTTTTTTCAATCTTAACACGAGTTAGGGAAATGTTTTTGCTTCTCCAACCAAATTCAGGAGATTCTATAGAAGTATCCTGTATATCTACATAACTACACTCTCGCAATGCCTTAATTCCCAAAAGCTTAGAATTTTTTATTTTTAGATGATGTGTATACCATAATGCCGCTCTACATTTGTCCGTCATTGTAACATTAATGAGTTCTACCTCTTCATCATGCCATAATGGATATCTTAAATTCATAAAGCAATGTTCTAATTTAATATTTTTAGATTCTTTAAGAGCAGATTCTCCATCTTCAGGACCATCAAAAGAACATTCAATTAAATGAATATTTTCTGTATGATATAAATCTCTTTCATGGGGAAAATTTTTATTTTCAATACGTTTCATTTCAAACACTCCTATATTTTTATTTTAACAAGAAAACCCCTAAGCCCGATTAAAAGGCTTAAGGGATTTTATGAATTATTCTGTGATTGGTTCTGAAAGATTCTCTAAAGATTCATTTATCTCTTCATCTTCCTCTAATACTTCGTCTGCTTGACGATCCACAATTGCAACATTCGCAATTTCTTGTTTATCCTTAAGTTTGATTAGGATAACTCCTTGCGTATTTCTACCAGCAAGAGATATCTTATCAACATGCATACGAATGATTACACCTTTATCCGTAGTAATAATTAAATCATTGTTTACACTTACACTTCTTAACGCAACCAATTTACCATTTTTACCTGTAACGTTGAAGGCCTTAACACCCATTCCGCCACGGCCCTGAAGACGATATTCTTCTACATTGGAACGTTTACCAAAGCCTTGTTCAGTAACAACTAAAATCTCATTTTGTTCCTCAGTTACAACCGCCATTCCTACTAGGAAATCTGTTTTCTGTAAATCAATTCCCTTTACACCAGCCGCACTTCTACCAATGGCTCTAACCTCTGCTTCATGGAAACGAATGGCCTTTCCTCTAGAAGATCCTAATACGATATCCCGTTTACCATCCGTAAGTTCTACCTGCAATAACTCATCGTTTTCAGCAAGGTTGATGGCAATAATACCACTAGCACGAATATTCTTAAATTGAGATACAATCGTTCGCTTTACTGTTCCGTTTTTTGTAGCAAAGAATAAATAAGAGTTATCATCCTCTAAGGATGGAACCTTAGTAATTGCGGCTAATTTTTCATCCTCCTGGAAGGATAAAATATTCACTAAAGGTAATCCTTTGGCTGTTCTAGAGGCTTCAGGAATCATATATCCCTTAATGGCATATACTCTTCCTTTATTTGTAAAGAACAACAAATAATCATGCGTACAGGTTGGAATTAAGAAGGCAACATCGTCATTCTCATTCGTTTTGATACCACTCATTCCTACACCGCCACGGCTTTGAGCCTTGTAGGCATCCTGCTTCATACGCTTAGCATAGCCTTTGGAGGTGATGGTAATCACAACATCCTCTCTTGGAATCAAATCCTCATTTTCAATGCTAATATCAGCACTTAAGCAAATTTCAGATTTTCTTTCATCGTTATATTTATTCTTAATTTCTAATAATTCTGTCTCAATGATAGCTTCCTTTTTCTGATCATCTTCTAAAATTGCTCGATACTCTACACAGGCCTGAGTTAAATCTGCATGCTCATTTAAAATTTTTTCTCTATTCAAACCAGATAATCTTCTAAGCTGCATATCCAAAATAGCCTGAGCCTGAATATCATCTAAATTAAAGTGTTCCATCAGTTTTTCTTTTTCAGTACCATCCTTCGTATTACGGATAATCTTGATTACCTTTTCAATATGGTCTTGAGCAATGATATATCCATCTAAAATATGGATACGAGCTAACGCCTTTTCTAAATCAAATTGGGTTCTTCTCGTAATAATTTCCATTTGATGCTTCAAATAAACCTCTAAGGCTTCCTTTAGGGTAATTGCCTTTGGCTGGTTATTCACCAAACAAATCATATTCATACCATAGCTGGTTTGAAGCTGAGTGTATTTATAAAGATTGTTCAGCATTACCTCTGCATTTACGTCCTTACGAAGCTCAATTACAATACGAATACCAGCACGACCAGATTCATCTCTCAAATCTGTAATACCTTCTACAATCTTATTTTTAGCAACCTCTGCAATACGCTCAATTAGCTTTGTCTTATTGACCATATAAGGTATCTCAGTCACAATAATTTCATTCTTTCCATTCTTTAAAGAAACAATTTCTGCCTTAGAGCGGATAACTATAGAACCATTTCCTGTGGTATAAGCATTTCGTAAGCCTGTACGCCCCAAAATCTGTCCACCCGTAGGAAAATCTGGGCCTTGTACAAATTCCATCAATTCCTCACTAGTAATATCCTTGTTGTGAATAACGGCAATTACACCATCAATCACTTCACCAAGATTATGGGGAGGAATATTGGTAGCCATACCTACAGCAATACCTGTAGTTCCGTTGACCAATAAATTTGGAAATCTGGATGGTAAAACGAGAGGCTCTCTTTCCGTCGCATCATAATTATCTCCAAAATCCACGGTATTACGATCGATATCTCTTAGCATCTCCATCGCAATTTTACTCATACGCGCTTCAGTATAACGCATCGCTGCAGCACCATCGCCATCGATGTTACCAAAGTTTCCGTGACCATCGACCAAAGTATAGCGATAGCTAAAAGGCTGGGCCATACGCACCATTGCCTCATAAATGGAGGAATCTCCATGAGGATGGTACTTACCCATAACATCACCAACAATACGGGCTGACTTCTTATGAGCTACATTGGAATATATTTTCAATTCATTCATTCCAAATAAAATACGTCTTTGAACTGGCTTTAAACCATCTCTAGCATCTGGTAAAGCTCTGGCAATAATTACAGACATTGCATAGTTTAAGAATGATGATTTCACTTTATTATTGATATCTAATTGTTCAATTCTGTCATATTCTTGTTTTTCTAGTTCAACAAAATTTTCTTTATCCTTATCCATCTCTTAAACCTCCTTATTAAATATCCAAATTATCTGCATAGTGAGCATTCTCTTGAATAAATACCTTACGTGGATCAACATCTTCACCCATAAGCATTTCAAATGTTTGACTTGCGATAGTCGCATCCTCTAAATGAACCTGAACTAAGGTTCTTAAGGCAGGGTCCATTGTGGTTTCCCATAATTGCTCTGGATCCATTTCACCAAGACCTTTATAACGCTGTACATCAGGTTTACGATCTGGGAATTCCTTTTTATAGCCCTCTAATTCTTCATCGGAATAGGCATACCGAACAGCCTTTCCAAACTGAGCCTTATATAGAGGTGGCTTGGCCACATAGATATAGCCCTTTTCAATCAACTCTGGCATAAATCTAAAGAAGAAGGTCAGTAATAAAATACAAATGTGCTCACCATCGACATCGGCATCGGTCATAATGACTATTTTATGATACCGAGCTTTTGTAATATCAAATTCTTCTCCAATACCTGTTCCAATCGCTTGAATCATAGATAGAATTTCATTATTACTTAAAGCTCGTTCTAGACGAACCTTTTGAACATTCAAGACCTTACCTCTAAGTGGCAATATTGCTTGATATTCACTATCACGCCCTGATTTAGCAGAACCACCTGCAGAATCACCCTCAACGATATACATCTCTGATTTAGCAGGATCCTTACAACGGCAATCTGCCAATTTAGACGCAAAGCTTAAATTATCTAAAGGAGACTTTCTTCTGGTGGCCTCTCTTGCCTTACGAGCTGCAATTCTAGCTCTAGAGGCTAATAAACACTTCTCAATGATTGCTTTCGCATCCTGAGGATTTTCTAAAAAATATCTATCTAATGTTTCACCTAAAAGCTGAGAAACGATAGCTCTAACCTCTGTATTTCCAAGCTTCGTTTTAGTTTGACCCTCAAATTGAGGATTTGGATGCTTGATAGAAACAATGGATACTAAGCCTTCTCTGACATCCTCATTGTTTAATTCCTCATCCTTTTTCAAAAGATTATTCGTAGTTGCATAATTTTTAATACAGCGAGTTAATGCTAACCTAAAGCCTTCCTCATGCGTTCCACCCTCATGAGTATGAATATTATTCGTAAAGGAATAAACCAAAGCTGTATAGGTATCATTATACTGAAGAGCTACTTCCACCTGGATATTGTCCTTTTCTCCTTCACAATAAATAATTTTAGGAGCGACCAATTTTTTTCCAGCATTTAAAAATTCAACGTATTCCTTGATACCACCCTCATAATGATAAACATTTTCCACAATTTGTTCTTCATTTCGTTTATCACGGATGGTCATTTTGATTCCTTTATTCAAAAACGCCAACTGCTGAATTCTCTGACGGAGCGTTTCATAGGAATAAACTGTAGTTTCTGTAAACATGATTGGGTCAGCCTTAAAAATAACCTGACTTCCGGTATGGTCAGATTTTCCGCCTTCCTTCAAATCATATTTGACTTTACCACGTTCAAAGCGCTGCTTATATTTTTTTCCATTACGGCTAACAATAACCTCTAACCATTCAGATAAAGCATTTACTACAGAGGCACCTACACCATGAAGTCCTCCAGAAACCTTATAGGAGCTGCCATCAAATTTTCCACCTGCGTGTAAAACTGTAAAAATAGTTTCTACGGCACTCTTTCCCGTTTTCGGATGCTTATCTACTGGCATACCACGTCCATCATCGGTTACACTAATGATATCTCCTGGTAATATTTCCACCTCTATATGGGAGGCAAAGCCTGCTAAAGCCTCATCTATTGAATTATCTACGATTTCCCAAACCAAATGATGTAATCCAGCAGGCCCGGTTGTTCCTATATACATACCTGGACGCTTTCTTACAGCCTCTAGTCCTTCTAATATCTGGATATTTTCAGCATCATAATGTTGATATTTTTTTTCCATTCTTAAAAGCTCCTTTTCACTAATAAATTGAATCTCTACCTAATCAAAATTTCTATATGATTATATCATATAGGAGATTTTTTTTCAAGTAACAGTCGTTAATTTCTTATTTAATTTATACTAGTATAGGTATACTATTTAAAAATAAAAAAGCCTAAAATCGGCTTTTTTGAATGAAATATTTAAAATTAAAAATAAATCCTATAATTTTATAATTTTAGCATCTCGGATAAGATGATCTGGTATATTAAAAATTGAAGTTGTTGTAATCAAGGTTTGAGGCTCGTTTTTAATATATTCTAAAATGTGATTAATCCTTTTTTGATCCATACTAGAAAATACATCATCCAACAATAAAAGCACATCCTTATTCGCTTGTTTGTAAAATTCCATCACAGCTAATTTAATCGCCAGTACTGCATTTCTACCTTGTCCTTCAGAAGCAAATTCCTTGGCGTTCTGACCATCCATTTCTATAAGAAAATCATCTCTATGAATTCCAAGGTTCGTTGTCTTAGTAGCAATGTCTGTTTTTAATTTTGAAGAAAAGCTTTTCTCTAAATTTTCAATATCATAGGTAGCTAAATATTTTAAATGGATTGTCTCCATCTGCAGATCTTTACAAATATCTTTTAAGGTTTGATTTAATTGATTCAAAAAATTTAGACGTTTTAAATATATTTTTTCAATAAATTCTAGCATTTGGTTAGTTACAACCTGAAGCATAAGCGCTTTTTCTTGAGAAAAAACCTTCAAAATCTCATTTCGTTCCTTTAGAAGCCGTTTATAGGCCATAATAAGCCTTAAATAGGACTTATCCAATAAAGATATCTCTAAATCTAAAAACCTTCTACGAATCGATTTTAAGCCTTGTAAGAGTTCAATATCAGATGGAGAAAATAAGACAACAGGAATTTGTCCAATAAATTCACTGAATTTTGGATAAAATACATCATTGACATAGGCTTTTTTCTCATCTTTATTAAAAATTAATTTGTAATTTTTTTCAGATTTAAGTTCTACCACCGAATAAGTTTCACCTTCAGTTAATAAAGATGTAAATTCTGTTGTTCTATGGCTCTTCGTAGTAGCAATTAAGTAAATTGCCTCTAAAACTGAAGTTTTCCCAATACCATTAGCCCCAGTAAGGATAACGATTTTAGAAGCTAAATCTAAGGATAACTCTTTAAATTTCCTAAAATTGATTAATTTTAAACTATAAATCATTGAATTTCAAACTCTCTTTTATTTATTTGAATTTTGTAACCTGAATATAGCTTTCTACCTCGTCTTTGTTCTAATTCTCCATTGACATACACAGCATGGTCCATTAGATAATATTTGGCAGCTCCTCCACTAGAAATGAAATCCGTGATTTTTAAAAATTGCTGTAAGGTAATATATTCAGTATTAATTTTTATAAGTTCCATTTGATTCACCTGTATTCCATTTAAATTACAATAAGAAAAACTACCTTACCTTAAATACTAAGATAAAGTAGCTATCTTTTAAATATTATTCCATTCGAACTGGTAAAATTAGCTGTGTTAAATTGACATCCTTTTCCCCAGTAATAATGAAAGGTCGAATTCCTTCAGAACAATTTAAAGCCACTTCTGTGGATTCAAAGCTTCTTAAGGCCTCCACTAAATATCTTGAACTAAATCCAATGGTCAGAGGACCACTAATTTGAGTATCTGTTGGAAGTAATTCCTCATGAGCATCTCCAATGGCTGAATTCGTTGTAGAAATGACTACACTATGATCCTTAGAAACTGTTAATTTAATAATGCTATAGGCGATTTCACTAGAACTCATCTTATCTCTTGGAGATAAAAGGGATACACGCTCTACGGCTTCTAATAATTCGTCCTTATTAAATTTTAAAATGATGGGATAAGAAGCAGGAATTAATCTAGAGGTATCAGGATAATTTCCGTCTAATAATCGCGTTTGAAACAAGACATTCTTAAATTTAACAAGTAATTTATTTACTGAAAAATAAAGAGTTACATTTTCATTATAATTGTCGATGGCTTTAGAAAGCTCGTCTAAGGACTTATTAGGAACTGTAATTTTGAAAGGCTTATATTCTTCTACATCCATGATAGTTTGAGATAAACGGAAGGAATCAGTAGCTACTGCAGTAAGCTTAGTTCCATCTAATTTTAAATGTACACCTGTTAAAATAGGCTTCTTTTCACTAGTTGCCGTAGCGAAGCTGGTTTGTTTAATTAAGGTCTTTACTCTCTCAGCAGGTAAAACTAATGGATTCTCTAAACTCACAAAATCAATATTTGGATAATCTAGTGGATCCATTATATGAAGCTTATATTCACCACGATCTGCCTTTATGACTAGAACTTTATCATCTACTAAGCAGAGGCTTACTTTTTTAGAATTTATCTTACGAATAATATCAATAAAGAATCTACCAGGGACAACCGTCTTACCAGGCTTTTCAATAGCTAGAGAACTGTCTGTTACAAAGGTCTCTACAGAAATATCTGTATTTGAGGATGTCATATACAAATCTGTAGTAGTAACATCTAATTTGATTCCTGTAAGAATAGGCATAGGACTTTTAGCGGGTAAGCCTCTAGATATCACATTTAAATTTTCTAATAAAACCTCACGGTCGATTGTAAAATTCATAATAACACTCCTTATTTGTCATAAAAAATTTAATTAATCATAAACTTATTATTGTTATTAAGATAGTGGATTTGTGGATAAGTCCAAAATATCTTAAAAAATCAAGTAAATTATACCATATCTTTCTGTGGAAATCTATTCTTTTGTCCACAAAATTATACTTTTTTTAAAATAGTTTCAATCGCCATTTTCAACTGGGAATTCGTTTTAATCTCTTCCTCAATTCGATTACAGCCATTCATTACAGTGGTATGATCTCTACCATTTAAAATACTTCCGATTTTAGAGTAGGTAAGGTTATAATTGGTCTTCAAAATGTACATCGCAATGTGTCTAGGTAAAACATACTTTGAATTGCGAGATTTACCTAATAAATCTGCCAAACTAATACTATAAGTATTAGCAATCACACTTAAGGCATCATCATAATTGTTTTTACTATTTGGTTTTTTGGCTTTGATTAGGACATCTAGCGCCTCTTTAGCTAGGTCTAGGGTAGGAGTCTGATTATAGACCTCACTGTACCATAAAACACGGTTTAGTCCACCCTCTAATTCTCTTACGTTATCTGTAAAATTTTCAGCAATATAAATTAAAATACTCTCATCTAAAGGTTTATTGGAATTTTCGGCTAATTTTCTTCTTAAAATGTTGACTCTTTGTGATAAATCGGGTTGATGAATATCTACACTGACGCCCATTTGGAAGCGTGAGGTTAGACGATCCATAATCCCTGTAAGCTTAGAAGCAGGACAATCAGAAGTTATTACAATCTGTTTTTGTCTAGTTGTCATATCATTAAATAATTTAAAAAATTCCTGTTGCGATTTGTTTCCCATAGAAAGCATTTGGATATCATCCACCAGAAGTACATCCAAATTTTCATATTTACTTTCAAAGGAGCTCATGTTTTGGCTTTGGACAGCCTTAATGTAATCAGACATAAAATCTGTTGCTTGTACATAGAGTATATTGGTATCTAAGTTGTTTTCTAAAATAAAGTTACCAATCGCCTGCATCATATGGGTTTTTCCCAATCCTACTCCTCCAAAAATATAGAGTGGATTTACAAAGATTCCAGGCTGTTCTGCAACCTTCATACTGGTAATATAGCTCAAACGATTGGATTCACCAACTACTAAGGATTCAAAGGTATAGTTACTTTTAAGGTTGTTTTTATTTAATTTCACTGTCTTAGTAGGCTTGAGCTGAACCTCGTCCTCGCAAACAAACTTAAATTTTAATTTTTGGTTGGTTAAGGTTGCTAAAATTTCTGCAATTTTCTTAGTGTAGATGTTATTGATTTTAGTTTTTATATAGGTAGATGGTGTAAGAACAAAAATGATTCCATTTTCTTCCTTAACTACCTTTTTCACTTCAGAAAAAATCTCTTCAAAGGTTTCCTCTGAAAAGTGTGAAGCTAATTTATCCCTTGTTTTATTCCATAAGTCTTGATAAAAATCCATTATAACACCCACATTTCTTTCCTTATCATAGCATAAAAAAATAATTTGACAAGAAATATTTTTCCACAAAAAATGTGGATAACTCATTTTTGTTTTTTGTCAAACAAAAGGGAAAATGTGGATAAACCCCTAGAAATATGCGCATTTTTCGAGGTTTTTTGTATTTTTCAACAAATCTACATGTGGAAAACTAAGTAGGTAAGTTATCCACATTGAATAAAAAATTTATCTACATTTTTATCAACACTTTTCTCAATCTAGAAAACGCCATAAAAAAACATAAAAAAATAATTGACATCAAGACCCTTTTTTGCTAGAATAATAAAGCGTGGTTTCGTAAGAAAGGCAGGTAGGAGTCAATGAAAAGAACTTATCAACCTAATAGACGTAAAAGAAAAGTTACACATGGTTTCCGTGCAAGAATGGCTACTAAAGATGGACGCCAGGTTTTAGCTCGTAGACGTAAAAAAGGTAGAAAACAATTAACTGTTTAAATTTAAATAATAAGCAATTGACATAACTAGTACAACCCGATCAATTTGAACAATAAGGTTGTACTTTTTTGTTTATTATGAACCAAATAGGTGAAAACTATGAATAAGCAATATCGCGTAAAGAAAAGTAAGGATATCGAAGAAATTTTAAAAAATCATAAATTTTCAGGAAATCCTTATTTTACTGTATATATGAAAGAACAAAACGAAACCATTCATTTTCGTTATGCGATGAGTGTAAGTAAAAAAATTGGTAATGCTGTAGTACGTAATCGATTAAAACGTCAGATTAGAGCAATAATGAGAGAGTGTTCCATTATTCCTAATGTTGATATTTTTATAATTGCTAGAAGTAAACTATTGACAATTTCCTTTCAAACCATGAAAAAGGAATTACTTTATTTACTGAACAAGCAAAATTTACTCATAAAAGGAGAAAATAATGGTACATTTTATAAATAAACATAAATCAAAGCTACTTATGCTTGTATTTTTATTTGTTTTATTATTAGGATTAACAAGCTGTCGTACAGATTCCAATTCTTGGTACAATAAGCCTTATGTAGAAGGCTGGGCTGGCTATTCTTTAGAGTTCCAGTTTCCTGACTTTTGGCAGGGTCTATGGGGCTGGCCAGTTTCAATATTATCTTGGCCAATCGCTTGGATATGTTCTAGTATAGGTAAGGGAATAGGAAATTCCTTCTTCTGGGGTATTCTTTTTACAACTTTGATTGTTCGAACCCTAGCTTGGCCAATTTATTCTAAACAGAATAGCATGAGTTTAAAAATGACCTTAATGCAGCCAGAAATGAATCGTATTCAAAGAAAATATGGAAATCGTAAGGATCCTCAATCTCAGCAGCAAATGCAGATGGAAATGATGAAGCTTTATAAAAAGTATAAGGTTAATCCATTGGGATGTATTGGTCCTATGCTTATCCAGTTTCCAATCTTTATGTCTATGTATGAGGTAGTAAAGCGTATCAATGCTACAACAACAGTGAATATCAATGGAGTAGATGTTGTTCAATATGGTAGTTTTGCGTTACAAAATACAAAAATATTTAACTTTTTTGAATTGAACACATCCTTTTTTGAAGCAACCGCCATTCAGGATAAAATATTTGCCGTTGTCTTAGCGGTAGCCTTTGGTGCCTTAACGATTTTATCTCAAAAGCTAGCTCAGCGTAAGCCTAAGTATTTGAAGCAGCATAATCCAAATAAACCAGCAAACTCTCAGCAGGAACAACAGCAAAAGCAAATGAAGATGATGAATATGATAATGACAATTATGTTTGTATTTATGTCTTTATCCTCAACATCCTTAGCTTTATACTGGTTGATTGGTGCTATTTATCAGCTATTCCAGAGCTTTGTAGGAAGAAAATTAAATGAAATAAATTATAATAAGGCTCAAAAAAAGAGCACTGTAATTTAATGGAGGTATAAGTATGCAGAAGAAAGTTGAATTTATCGCTGAAACACAGGAACAGGCTTTAGAAGAGGCTGTAAAGAGACTACATTTATCCAGTGATAAGATATTTATTAATGTTTTAGGTGAATTACCAGAAGGGTTAAATTGTGAAGCTTTAGTAGATGTAAACCTTACTCTAGAGGGCAAAAAATATTTAGAAAATATCCTAAAAGCTTTAAACATTGGGTATCAAATTGAAGCTAGATCTGTAGGAGATTCTCAGATTTATTACAATATCGACAGTAATGAAAATCCTCTATTAATAGGCATCAAGGGAAAGACATTAGATGCGTTACAGATTCTCGTTAGAACTTTAATTTCTACCTATACAAAGGATAAAATTGTAACTACTTTAGATATTGGAGCCTATAAGAGTAACCGTAGTCATCAATTGGAAATTTTAGCTACCAAAACAGCAAAAGAGGTTGCTAAAACTAAGGTTAGTGTTAAGCTTCAGCCTATGAATTCTTATGAACGTAGAGTTATTCATGAAAAGCTAAGTGAGTGGCGAGATGTCTATACAGAATCCGAGGGTGAAGGGGAAAATAGAGCAATTGTAATTAAGCCAAAGAATGCTTAATGTAAAATAAATTAGGACTTGTTTTCAAGTCCTTTTTTTATAAGAGAAAAGTTCAAAATACATTGAAATATCAACATATTTTGAACTAAGGATATATCTTTAAAAAACGCTTTTATTTTTGTTGTTGATAAGGGTAATAATAATTGATTTCTTCATCAAAGGTTACATAATTTAAGTAAATCGTTAAAAGTAAATAACGCATATTGTTTGATGGATCAGAAATGATAATATGGTCCTTTCCTGCTGCCTCTAATTTTCCTTTGAAAATTTTAGAACCCCACTGAGAATTTTCAAAGTTCATGTAAACAGAAACCATTTTTCCTAGATTTAATCTAAGAATATTTTCAATATAGGATTGTTCATCGGACATATCCGTATTCTGCTGCTGATAAGGATAAAATCCACCAGTATAGCCACCTCCGTAATAGCCATATGGATTTGGGTAAAAATAATTCATAAAACTCTTCCTTTCTAATAACAATTTTCATTCGAACTAGGAGCATAGAAGCAATGTTGTTTATAAGCTCCACTTTGTTGCTGATTCCACCATGTTTTACGACATTCTTGCCCATGTGGATTATAAAACCATAGAGCATAAGTGGCAGGATGGAATTTTTCTCCATTTAGGATCCGTTTTGCTAGTTTTTTATCCTGTGAGCGTGCCGCTTGATAAAAATAACCCTTAGAAGTAGCTTCAAAGCCACCAGGCTTTTGCATCACTGCCTTTTCTACGGTGTTTATTTTTTTAAAGTCTAAACAATTCGCAATAGCACGGTTTACACATACATTTCCTACTAGCAACATTCCCATTTGCCCTTCGCCCTCTGCTTCGGCTCTCATCAGCCTTGCCAATAAGCTTAACTCTTTATCGTTATATGCTATGATTGCCAGTTGAATCACTCCTTACAATTTAACTATATTACAACTCGTTTCAGAATATAACAGAATATTCTAACAAAATAGGAATTGACTTTTCTTTAATTTGGTATACAATAGTTATAAATAGAAAATTTAGGATGAGAAGAATATCCTTTAAAAGGCTTTATAGAGAGTCTGTGGTAGGTGAAAACAGATGAGCTGAAAGGATATTTAACACCTCGGAGAGATGGAAGAAATTTAGTAGAACCATCCGTATGTCTGCGTTAAGGAATAATGAGTGCTATAGATATATATCTATAGAAATAAGGTGGCACCACGGTATTTATCGTCCTTAGGTTAAGAACTTAAGGATTTTTTTATTGGTTAAAAATGAGGAGGAATATGATGCGTACAAGAGTAAAACAATTATTTAGAAGTAAGGAAGCTTATCAAAAAAAAGAAGTCACCATTATGGGGTGGGTTCGAACCAATCGTGCTCAGGCTCAGTTTGGTTTTCTAAATGTAAATGATGGTACTTTCTTTGAAAATTTACAGGTGGTTTATGACCAACAGCTTGCAAATTTTGATGAAATTTCTAAATTTAGAGTAGGAGTATCCGTTTCTATTACGGGAACTGTGATTTTAACTCCTTCCATGAAACAGCCTTTGGAATTACATGCTACATCCATTACACTTTTAGGGGATTGTCCAGAAACCTATCCAATTCAACCAAAGCGGCATACAAGAGAGTTTTTAAGAGAGGTTGCTCACCTGCGTCCAAGAACCAACTTATTTTCTGCCGTGTTTAGAATCAGAAGTGTGGCAGCTATGGCAATTCATACATATTTTCAGGATAGAGGATATCTTTATGTGCATACGCCTTTAATCACCTGTGCAGATTGTGAGGGCTCTGATCAAATGTTTAAGATTACGACCTTGGATTTTAATCATTTACCAATGACAAAGGATGGGGTAGATTTTTCTAAGGATTTATTTGGAAAGCAGTCCTTTATCACTGGATCTGGTCAGCTTCAGGGAGAAACCTTCGCAATGGCTTTTAGCGATATTTATACCTTTGGGCCAACCTTTAGAACTGAGAATTCAAACACTAAAACACATGCAAACGAATTCTGGATGATTGAGCCTGAGATGGCCTTTTGTGATTTGAATGATTTGATGGATATTGAAGAGGAAATGTTAAAATTTGTCGTTCGGTATGTTGTAGAGCATTGTCCTGAGGAAATTCAATTTTGTGATCAATTTGTAGATAAGGGGTTAAAGAAGAAAATTGATAATTTACTTGAATCTAATTTTGTTAGAATATCTCATCACGAGGTTATAGATTTATTAAAGAAAGCTCCAGTAAAATGGGAATTTGAGCCAAATTATGAAGAAGACATCGCCAAAGAGCACGAAAAATACATTACAGAATACTTTAATGGACCAGTCTTTATTACCAACTGGCCTAAGGATATCAAGGCTTACTATATGAAGCTAAATCCAGATGGCAAGACTGTGGCCGCTGTTGATTTGGTTGTTCCTCAGGCTGGAGAATTGATGGGAGGCTCTCAAAGAGAGGAAAATCTAGGCAAGTTATTGCAAAGAATGGATGAAATGCATGTGGATAAAGAGGGAATTGATTGGTATTTGGATACAAGACGCTATGGTGGCTGTGTGCATTCTGGCTTTGGAATGGGCTTTGAACGTCTCATCATGTATCTAACAGGTATAGAAAACATTCGCGATGTAATTCCTTTCCCTAGAACGCCTAAAAACTGTGAATTTTAATATAAAAATAGGTAGCTCTTTCTATAGAAAGGGCTCTTTTTTATTAAAAAGTTAACAAAATTTTACAATTTAATTTTGCTTTTTTCGTTTTTCATAAAAAACCCCTTGAAAATTGGCATTTTTCAGTTTTTTCTATTTCTTTTTTGTATTCCTTATGTTAAAATTATATAGTAAGAGCCATGTGTTTTAATTGTTTTTCTATGGTTACATCTAAACTTTGGATTTGGATAACATAACATAAGAACGAAAAAGACGAAAGGGTTTAAAAATTAGATATTAACTAAGGGGTTTAAAAATGAAGATTGTACTTAAGAATTTAACTAAGGTCTTTACCAACAAAAAGACACAATCCGTAGTAAGAGCTGTTGATAATCTAGACATTGAAATTCCAGATGGCAAGCTAGTAGGATTACTTGGTCCATCCGGCTGTGGAAAATCAACAACTTTATTTATGATTAGTGGTTTACAAACTCCAACTTCCGGACAGATTTTCTTCGGAGATGTAGATGTTACAAAGCTCGCTCCTGAGAAAAGAGGAATTGGACTAGTATTCCAGAATTATGCGTTATACCCTCATATGACAGTAAAGAGAAACATTATGTTCCCTCTTGAAAATATGAAGGTAAGTAAGAAGGAGGCTGAGTCAAGAGTTTTAGGTGCAGCCAAATTAGTTCAAATTGATAACCTATTGGATAGAAAACCAAATGAGTTATCTGGTGGACAGCAACAGCGTGTAGCTATAGCACGTGCTATGGTTAAAAATCCAAATGTTTTATTATTAGATGAACCTTTATCTAATCTAGATGCAAGACTAAGATTGCAAACTAGAGAGGAGATTAAGCGTATTCAAAGAGAAACGGGCGTTACAACCATATTCGTAACACATGACCAAGAAGAAGCGATGAGTATTTCAGATTTCATTGTAGTTATGAAGGAGGGTGTTGTTCAACAGGTAGATGAGCCACAGGTCGTATATGATGACCCTGCTAATCTATTTGTTGCTAAATTTTTAGGTACACCTCCAATTAACACATTTGTTGGAGAAATCAAAAATCACAAAGTATATATTAATGGCGAAGCTATTATGGATACCGAGTTTGAAGACCAAGAGGTTTATGTAGGTATTCGTCCAGAGGGATTTATTGTTGATCCTAAGGGTGTATTTAGCTGTGAAATCAAGCAATTAGAGGTAATGGGTAGAGATATTTCCATCATTTCTACAAATCCAGCCTGCGAGAAGCCATCTATTCGTACAATTGTAGATGCTGATGTACAGATTCCAACAAGTGGAATAGTAAAATTCAATATTAAACCAAACAAAATTTTCTTATTTAATAAAGAAACTGAAGTTCGTTTAGGAAGAGAAGTAGAAACACCAGAACCAGAGGTTGAGGAAGTTGTCCAGGAAGAAGCTTCTTCTTCAGAAGAATAAGAGGTGGATTTGATATGGAAGTTAAAAATCAATGGAAGGGTTGGGCGTATTTAGGACCGGCACTCGCTGTTTTGGCGGTATTTACTATATATCCAATCTTTAGAACCATCATCTTAGCCTTCCAGGAAGGATACAATCAGTTAGAGGCTGTAGGTGGAAAAACTTATCCTTGGGGCTTCAATAACTTTGTAACCATCCTAAATCCAAATGGCTTATACGGAGAACTATTTTATAGGGCCTTAAAGAACACCAGCTTAATTGTTATTTTGACAGTTATTCCTTCTACATTCTTAGCTCTATTAATTGCGGTTGCACTAAACAGTATTAAACCTTTACAAAAAATATTACAGACGATTTATTTCTTGCCATATATTACAAATACCTTAGCAATTGCAGCGGTATTTGCTATTATATTCCAGTCTTCTGGGCAGGCAGGTGCTTCTGTCGGTATTTTAAATAATATCATTACCGCATGTGGAGGAGAGCCTGTCGATTGGCTGAACGGAACAAATTATGCAGCTAGTATTGCTGTAGTTTGTATTTACGATATTTGGGCAGGGCTACCATTTAAGATTCTAATTTTATTAGGTGCTCTTCAATCTGTTAATAAACAGTGCTATGAGGCTGCCAAGATAGATGGAACTCCAAAGCGCCGTGTTTTAACCAGAATTACAATTCCTTTGATTTCTCCAATGTTATCTTATTTAATTATTACAGGATTTATCGGAGCATTTAAGGAGTATACTTCAATCATTGGTTTATTCCCAGCACAAGGAAATAAGATGGGTGAAGGAAACTTTATGATTACAATTGTTGGACTTATTTATCACTTCATTGATGGTGATAAAGCTAGTGAATTTGGTATGGCTTCTGCAGCATCCCTTGTTCTACTTATTATAATTATGATATTTACGGCAATCAACATGCTAGTAAGTAAGAAGAAAGTTCATTACTAGGAGGTGCTGACGATGGAACAAGTTATTGAAACTGAGAAGGTTTTGAAAAAACAAAAGGTTATCAAAATTACTTCAAAAACATTAGTTTATGCATTTCTTATCATTGTAGCATTTACTACATTATTTCCATTCTATTGGATGATTAATACGTCTTTAAAGAGTTTACCAGATTATATTAATCAAAACCCACAGACGTTTTTCCCAACAGAAATTCATTTTGAAAACTATGCAAATGCTATAAATAATGCAAATTTCTCTGATTATTTGATTAATACTATAATTGTTGGTGTTACATCTACAGTTTTAGGTGTTATCGTTACAATCTTTGCAGCATTTGCCTTTGCTAAACTGAATTTTGTTGGAAAGGATTTATTATTTACGCTATTATTAGCTACCATGATGATTCCTGGAGAACTATTCCAAATTACAAACTTAATTACTGTTATGGGTTTGAAATGGCAAAACTCTTATACCGTATTGATTGTACCATTCTTGGTTAGTGTATTTAATATTTATCTACTAAGAAATAATTTTAAACAGATTCCGAATGAATTGTACTATGCTGCCAAGGTAGATGGTACAAGTGATATGAAATATCTTTGGAAGGTTATGGTCCCACTTTCTATGCCAACCATTACTTCAATTATCATTTTGAAGCTAATGAGTTCATGGAATTCATATATTTGGCCTCGTTTGGTTAACATCGGTGGACAAAGGACAATGAGACTTATTGCAAACTGGTTGATGGTATCATTTACAGATGCAGAGTCAAATATGACACACTACCCAATGAAGATGGCTGGTGTATTCATTGTATCATTGCCGCTATTCATAGTGTTCATTTTCTTTAGAAAATACATTATGAAGGGTGTTTCCAGATCAGGAACAAAGGGATAAAATATAAAAAAGGAAAAAGGAGAAAAAAATGAAAAAGAAATTATTAGGTGCTCTTTTATGTGCAACTGCTGGATTATCCTTAGCATCTTGTACACAGAAGGACTACAGTCACACAATTGTATTTTGGCATACAATGGGTGACAGCTTGCAAAAGGTGTTAAATCCTGCAATCGAACAATTTAAGGCTGATCATGAGGGTTGGGATGTAGAATCTACTCAGATTGGTAGCTATAATGATGTAAGAAATCAGACCATTTCTTATATTGCTGCTGGTAATAATCCAAGCTTAGTATATTGTTATCCAGATCATATTGCTACTTATAATAAATCTAGTCAGGTTGTTGATTTAAACAAATACATCAATGATGCAAAGTTAGGATTTACAGCTGAACAAAAGGCAGATTTCATTGAGGGTTATTATGCAGAAGGTATGGCCTTTGGAGATGGTGCAATGTATTCATTACCATTCTCAAAATCAACAGAGGTTTTATATTATAACAAGACTGTTTTTGAGGAAGAGGATTTAGCAGTTCCTACAACTTGGGCAGAAATGGAAGAGGTATGTAGAATTCTAAAGCTTAGATATCCTGATTCAACTCCTCTAGGAATTGATAGTGAGTCTAACTTCTTTATTACTACAGCAGCTCAAAAGGAAGTAGGATATACCTCTGCAACTGGTGAGCATTATACATTTGATAATGAAGAAAATAGAGCAACAGTAAATATGCTTAAGGATTGGTTTGACAAGAAATATGTCACTACTCAAACCATTTATGGTACGTATACTTCTGGATTATTCGTAAGTACTGATAAATCAAGAAGCTTTATGTCTATTGGTTCTACTGGTGGTGCTTCTCACCAAATTCCTAAGGCAAAAGCATTTGAGGTTGGTATTGCTCAGATTCCTACCTTTGTTAAGGATGGAAAAACTGTAAAGGAAAGCTTAAAGTGTATTTCTCAGGGACCATCTTTAGCAATGTTAAAGCAGACTAGCGAAGAGAAGATGGAAATGACTTGGACATTCATGAAGGATTACTTATTAACTACTGAATTCCAGGCACAGTTCTCAATGGCTTCTGGATATAACCCAGTATTAAAGTCAACTTATGAAAACCCAGTTTATGCAAGCTTCCTAGAGGAAGCAGATGGTTATGATAATGCAATCGCATTAGCAGCTAAAACTTCTTCTACGTTAAGTGACAACTTCTTCGTATCTGATGCATTCGTTGGTTCTTCAACTGCACGTGATGAAGTTGGTGAATTAGTTGTTAGAGTATTAAGAGGTACTCATAATTTAAATGACGCATTTGCATTAGCTTTAAGAAACTGTAGAGAATCCTAATTCAAATTTTAAGTAGTTATGAAGAATATTAAAAAAATTATATTGGCATTATTTTGTGTTTTTGCTACCATTACTCTTGCTAGTTGTGGAGATAAAACTATAGATTTTGTTAATGATTTAAAATTAAAAACTTCATATGAGGGAAAAGAATTTGTAAATGATGGAATAGGAGAAGTAACCTTACTTCAAAATGTTGATGGCGATACCGCTTGGTTCGTCAGTGGAGGCGTAGATATTAAAATTCGTTTTGTATCTGTAGATACTCCTGAATCAACAGGCCAAATTGAACCATGGGGCAAGGCGGCTTCAAAATTTACTGCAAATATTTTAGATAACGCAAAACGTATTGTTTTAGAATCACATGATGGTAAAGCTGCAACTTTAGATTCTACAGGAACTAGATATTTAGCTTTCATTTGGTATAGCATGGATGAAACATCTGAATTAAGAAACTTAAATTTAGAGCTAGTTCAGGAGGGCTTCTCTACCTCTAAGGTAACAGAGGGTTCTAAATATCAAACTGAATTTAATAATGCAGCATCTCAGGCATTATCCAAGAAACTTCATGTTTATTCCAGTGACCCAGATCCAGACTATGATGATACCAATGGTGAAGAATTAACCATCAAGGCTGTTTATGAAAATGCAGCAACATACTTAGGTAGACGTGTTAATTTTGAAGCTTATGTGACTAGATTAGATGGAAATTATGCTTATGTAGAAAATGAAGTAGATGGTGTAAGATATGGCCTATTAGTATATTTAGGCTATGAAGCCACCTTAAAGCAATGCTTTAGAGTAGGGTATAAACTACGCGTTCATGGTTTTGTTCAGGAATATAATGGTATGTATCAAATTTCAGGCTGTTATTATAATATGTTTGAGCAAGGAAAACCATTAGATTCTGAAACCTACGCAAAGTGTGTAAGAGTTTTAGACAAGAAGGCAGAATGGGCTCCTACTACAATTACAGCGTTACAGTTGAATTCTGGAGAAATTAAAACCAGAACTCTCGTTACGATTGAAAATATTAAGGTAACAAAGATTTATTCCAATAGTTCCATTGAAGGGGACACAATGGCAAGACAAATGACATTGACTTGTAGCTCTGGAGCAGAAAACGTTCAAATTAGAGTTTCAGAAATCTATGTGAATGGAAATGCCATTGGCGAATCTTACTTTAAAAATAAATCTATCCAGTCTTTAACAGGAATTGTGGATATATATAATGGAACATATCAAATTAGATTAGTAAGTATAGAAGATTGTAAATTTTAAGAAAGGGAAAAGTTATGAAATTATTTAATAGAAGTATCGCAACAATAAGTGCAGTATGCTTAGGTGTATTTACTGTATGTAGCTTAACCTCTTGTAACTCCCAAGATGATGGTGCAGAGGCTATTGAAAGATTATCCTTATTATTAGATGAAAAGGTGGAAGCAACAAAGAAGGATGGTCTAAGCGGAGATTTAGAGGTTCCTTACAGCATAGTAGTAAACGATAATGAGTATGTTGTTGATTATTCAACCGACAATACAAATGCTACATATAAAGTAGAGGAAGAGGCAGAATCTAAAAAGGCAATTATCGCCATTGTTCAAACAGGCGAAGATCAAACCTTTACATTAAAGGCAAAGGTTGCTGAAAAAGAAAAATCTTGGGAATTCAAGATTGCTAAAAAAGATTTATCAATGGTAAAAACTCAGGCTGAGATTGATGCTATGAGTAATAAGATGACTTATGCACAGTGGGCAGCTGCAAAAACAGGTCCAGCTTTAATTCAGGGATATGTAACACATGCTCATGATTTCAGTGCTTCCTATGGAAATGCATCTGTATGGCTACAGGATGATGATGGTGGCTACTATGGATATCGTGTATTAGTATCTAGCCAAAGTGATTTTGATGAGTACTTCAAGGTTGGTAATAAGATCGCAATTGAAGGAACTGTTTCTCCATATAATGATTGGCAAGAAATGGGTCAAAAATGTAAGTATTATTATATTAAGGATGCAGAGCCTAAGACTTATGAATTTAAGGATGTAACTGCAACTTGGTCTGGTACTGCTGCTGATACAGATGCAGCAAAGGCTGTTCAGAACCAAAAGATTAAGGTTACTGGTAAGGTTACAAGCATTCCAGAGGCAAGTACATCTAGTATGACTTTAGGCTTATCTGTTGGTGGACAAGATTATAATGTATATTTCAAGTCTGCTTATACAAAGCTACCTACCAATTTAGCTTCCACCCTAAAGATTGGTTATACAGTAACTGTTGAGGGTATTGGTGCTGTTGCTAAGGTTGATGGAAAGAACTGTGCTCAAATTTGTCCAATTAAGACAGATGCTGTCACTGTTGTTTCTACTACAATTACTGCACAGGATAAGGTAAATGGTGCTAAGGCTGAGGTTGCTAAGCAGGATATTCAAAAGGCTTACTACGATAGCTTAGAAAATCCATTAGAGTTGATTACAACAACCAAAGATGGCTGTAAAGTAACATATTCTATTACAGATCCATCTGGCTCAACAACTTATACAACGAACACAACAATTAAGGGTGCCAATATGATTGATGGCAACAATGCTGAAAATATGGGTTTGCCAGCAACAATCTTTACTGTTACAGGAGACAAAGGCTCTCAAAACAATTTACCTTGGAATGCTCCAAGCAGCTATAGATTATACTCTTCTGCTGATGGTAATGGTGCAAGTATTAATTTCTCTGTTGCAGAAGGCTGCACAATTAAAAGTGTTAAATTCACTTTAGCTGCTGATTCTAAACCAGATGCAGTTGCTAAGGTTACTACTGGTACAACTGAGGTAACAGGAACTGATGGTGTATACGAAATTAACGCAAGCTCCTTCAAGGTTCAAAACGTTGTAGAAAAGGTTAGTACACAATTAAGATTTAGTGCAATTGAAATTGTTGTTGATGTAAAGGTTGAACAGGATATTAAATTAGTAGACGGCAACAAGTTAAGTGTTACAGTTAACCCTGATAAGGCTTATGCTACTAAGCTTACAGCAACAATCTCTTTAGAGGATGCAGAAGATGTATTATATTCTTGGGATATCGTGACAAAATCAACTTCTGATGTTGAAAAAGAAATTAAAGAAGCAATTGAGAAGCAGGATCTTACCTTGACCTATGATGCAACTAAGGTTGGTTCTCGTCAACGTTTATTAGAGGTTGAATCTCCTTCTAGCAAGGAAGTAACTGCTACATATTCTATTTCTGAAAATGATGGATATGTTATCGTTGATACTTTAAAGAATTCAACTCAGCAATATTTTGAAATTAAGAAAACTCCAGAAACTGGTGCTGTAACTGTTGATTTAATTTGCAAGTTCAAATATAACAATGGTGCTGAAGTTACAGTTCAAGTTGGTAAAATTGTTCTTAAGAAGGAATTCACTTCTTATTTCAACTATACATTAGCTGCTAAGGGTGAAGTTATTTCTGAAGCAATTAAGGGTGTTGTTGCTGCAACAGGCTATGGTACAAGCAACAAGAACTGTTTAGCGATGGTTCAAACCTCTGAAGGTGCTGTATATGTATTCCAGTCTACTGGTGATAAAGAAAAATGGGCAGAAACCTTTGTTGTAGGAAAGACCGTTACCTTAAAGGGCGGAAAGAAAGACATTTATAATGGTTTACATGAATATGTTATTTCTGATTTAGCTAAGCAAGTAACTCTTGAAGCAGACGAGGCTAAGACTTTAACTCCAGAGAATGTGACTGCTTTAGTTGCAGAAGATTTAGCAAGTGCTGCATGGGTTGCTAAGCAGGGTGTATACGCATCTATTACAGGTACTTATGTACAAGATGGTAATAACTACTACTTAGAGGTTGGCGGAAAGAAAATCCAGGTTTACTTTGATGCTAAGTTCTCTGAGGCAAAGGGCGATTCTCTTGAAGTAGGAAAGACATATACTTTAACTGGTATTATCGGTTGGTATAACAAAGCTCAGCTTGTTCCAGTTTCTACTACTTTTGCAGTAGAGGCTTAACCAAAAGCGGAACTAAATAATATTAAGAATTGAGATAAGACGTAAGTTTTATCTCTTTCTTTTTTTCTTTAAAATGTGTATAATAAAATTGAATAGTGTTAAAGAAATACGAATGAGGTTGGAATATGAAAAAAATTATTGTCTTTTTATTAATCGCATTTGCTGCAATAGGTCTAAGCTCCTGCAATTTAATACAGGTAACTCCAAAGCCGAATCCAGATGACACAGAGGAAACTCAAAAATTTACAGTGACATTTATGGACGGCGATACAATTTTAGAGAAAAAGGAAATTGAAAAGGATCATTGTGTGGAGGGGATAACTGCCCCTACAAAGGAAGGCTATAGCTTTAAAGGCTGGTCCTCTACAAAGGGATCCTATACAGAATTTGTTTTTTCAACTAAAATTACAAAGGATATCATTCTATATACCTTCTATGAGAAAGACATTTTATATTATTCAGTTTCGTTTGATACTGCAGGAGGAAGCACTGTAGCCTCAAAACAGGTGGAGGAAGGGAAAACGCTAGAACAACCAGAAGCTCCTAGTAAGGAAGGACATATCTTCAAGGGCTGGTCTTCTAAAGCCTCTGCTTATGAGCCTTTTGATTTTAACTCTCCAATTACACAGGATATAACCTTATATGCTCACTATACAATCATCAAGGTAAAAGTAATTTATATTAATGAAAAGGAAGAATATGTTACAAGTGAGGTTGACTATGGCACGGTTTTAAAAAAACCAAGTAATCCAACCAAAGAAAACTATACCTTTAAGGGTTGGTCTATACAGGAAAATGAATATGTTGCCTATGACTTTTCTTTAGGTCTCAAGGAGGATATAACTCTATATGCTTTTTATACGAAAAATATTACTCCTATTGAAAAACCAGATCCTGATACAGAATATACAGGATATTACGCTTCTATGACGGGACATTTAGATGAGACATTTAAGGATACATTACATACTTTATTAAAATCCACTCATAAGACACAACTGTCCTACACACCTGGTGTTTGGGATGCGTTAAAGGTCGCAGATCAGGACCCAAATAACCCAGAAAATATTTTATGCTTATACACAGGAAAATCAATTCCTATTGCCAATCAGGATAAAGGTTCAGCTGGAGAAAATCTTTGGAATAGAGAACATGCATGGCCAAATAGTCATGGATTTGCCTCTAGAGATTATGCAGCCTATACAGACATCCATCATTTGTTTGCATCAGAGAAAAATATAAATAATACCAGAGGAAATAAGGATTTCAATTATGTTGAAAATGGTAGCTCTGATGCATTTGGAAACAAGTGGAATAGCACCTATTTTGAACCTAGAGATGAAGTCAAGGGAGATATTGCGAGGGCTATGTTCTACTTGGTAGTTCGATATAATGACCCAGAGGAATTGGTATTGGAGTTGAGTGAATCCAGTACAACCTCCTCCAGCAACAAAACAGGCCAGCTGGGAGTTTTATCTGTGCTATTAGAATGGAATTTGCTAGATCCTGTGAGCGAGCAGGAAAAGGCCCGAAACGAAGTTGTTTATTCTATTCAAGGAAATAGAAACCCTTTTATAGATCATCCAGAATGGATTGGGTATTTATATCCAGAGAGCCAGCCTGAGGTTCCAGTAGAGGAGGAATTTTCCGTACATTTCCTAGAGCTTGGAAATTATTATGCTGGAGATAGTGTCTATATTAAAGCGGGAGAATATGATATTTTAATTGATGCAGGCTCTCGTGCATCCAGCTCTACAACAATAAAAAATTATATCAATCAGTATTGTACAGATGGTAAGCTGGAGTATGTAATTGCTACACACGCCCATCAGGACCATATTGCGGGGTTCGTTGGAAATAGCTCCAATCCTGGCATCTTTGATTTGTATGAATGTGAGGTCATTATAGACTATGCTTTAAAAAATACAACGAGTGCGATATCGAAAAACTATGAGGCAAAGCGAGATCAGGAAGTGGCTTTAGGAGCACGGCATTATACGGCTAAGGATTGTATAGATGGCACAAATGGGGCTAGTAGGGTATTTCAGCTTACAGACACCATCAGCTTTGAAATTTTAAATCAAAAATTTTACCATGAGAGTACCTCAGATGAAAATGATTACTCTGTATGTTTATTATTTCATGTAGGAGAAGAACATCTATTATTTACTGGAGATTTAGAAGAGGCTGGGGAAAAGTCTTTAGTCGAGCTAAATGAACTTCCACACTGTAAAGTATTTAAGGGCGGACATCATGGGTCTAAAACCTCTTCTAACGAGGCTTTGCTTTCTGCTATTACTCCAGAGGTGGTTTGTGTATGCTGCTGTGCAGGATCTAGTGAATATACAGAAAATGTAGATAATATGTTCCCTACTCAGGATTTTATCAATCGAGTTGCCATGTATACCAACCGAATTTATGTAACCACCTTAGCTACCTATGAGATTGCGGTTAATAGTAAAACCGGGATAGAATATCCGAAGGTAAATGGATTTACCTCAATGAATGGAAACATTGTAGTTTCCTTTGACAAAGAAAAAGAAGTTGTAGTAAACTGCTCGAATCATGATACAATATTAAAGGAAACGGAATGGTTTAATTCTTTTATCACCTTAAATGGTGTTCAAAGAAGGATGAGAACCTGGCCGGAAAATGGAAAATAGGAGGTACCTTATGAATAAAATAAGAGAATATATAGAAAAATTTGATACAATCATTCTTCATGGACATATTCGACCAGATGGAGACTGCATTGGGAGTCAATATGGACTATATTATTTAATTAAGGATAATTATCCAAATAAAAAGGTATACATTACAGGAGAAGCTAGTGATTATGTTTCTTTTATTGGTACACCAGAATTGGTAGAAGAACATCTATTTGATGGAGCCTTATCCATTTGTCTGGATTGTGCAACTAGCGAAAGACTATCTGACCAACGCTATACCATGGCGAAGGAGTTTATTAAAATTGACCACCATATTCCAGTAGACGACTATGGAAATTATCAGTACGTAGATACGACCTCCCCAGCCTGTGCTCAAATCATTACAGAGCTTTATATGGCAAACAAGGAAGACTGGAAGCTATCTAAGGAAGCAGCGACTGCCTTGTATGTTGGTATTTTAACAGATACAGGAAGATTTAAATTTGATTCCGTGAATTCTAGAACCTTTCATGCAGCTGCAGCTTTAGTAGATGCCGGAGTGGAATTAGGCTATGTAGATAATCAGCTTTCTGTTGAGACCTTAAATACGTTAAAGCTAAAGGGCTATGTCTTATCTAACTTTAAAATAACGCAGAATGGTTTTGCCTATGTAACTCTAACAAGGGAAGAAATAGAATCTTTTGGAGTGAGTGATGAGGATGCTGCAGCACAGGTGTCCACCATTTCTACGATAGAGGGCTGTCCTGTATGGGCAATATTGTTAGAGTATTCTAAGGAAGAAATCCGGATACGTTTGAGATCTAGAGGCCCTGTAGTTAATCTTTTGGCAGCTCAATATCATGGTGGTGGTCATGCAAAGGCCAGTGGAGCAAGCTTAGATTCCTGGTCAGATTTGGATGAATTTGTTCGTTTAGCAGACGAGCTGGTGAAGGAATATAAGGAAAGTTTATAATTGGCATTAAATTTTTCTTGCAATTGCAAAACAAATCAAGTAAAATAAATAAGGACTCAAAAAAAGGGTTCTTATATAGGACTATAGCCAAGCGGTAAGGCAAGGGACTTTGACTCCCTCATTCACAGGTTCAAATCCTGTTAGTCCTGCCATATTTGAAATTAAAAATTGGTGTCCATCAATTTTTAAAAATAACAGGAAAATAGGTTGATTTTACAAGGTATTATAGACTTTGTAGAATTGGCCTATTTTTTCTTTTTACTCAAAATTTCGAATATGGTCACATGTTTGACATGGTTCGAAAAATTAAAGGTTATTTAAAGGGTTATATTTGAAGTTGTTTTCTCTTATTTCCTCGTTAGTAAAATCTAAGTATCTTTGTGTCATTTTTAAACTGCTATGTCCCAGGAGCTCTTTTACGGTGAAAATATCAGCACCATTCTTTAAAAGCTGGGTTGCGTATAAATGCCTAAACTTATGAGAGCTTAGCACATCAATCTTTAAATCTCTTTTTAATTTAAAAAGCATAGAGGTAACACTTTGCTTATCGATGTGTCCATCTCCTAAAGCAAATAGATATGGGTTGTGAGTAGATTTATTGTTTTCAATCTGTTTAAGGATTAGCTGCTCTATTGTATCATTGAAATAGCAATATCTTGGCTTTCCACTTTTAGTAAATTCAAGGTAAATAGATTTAGCTTTAAAATTTATATTCTGCACTTTAATATTGACTAGCTCATTTCTACGTATTCCTGTTCCAATTAAAAGATAGATCATAAGCTGGTGTGATAATTTCATTTGATTGATTTGATTTAGGATTACTTTTAAATCTTCAAGTTTAATTGGTTCTATCTTAGTAGGAATCTCTTTAATCCTTTTATAGGTGTAATAAGGCTTGTCTATAATATCTAATCCACTTAATCGATTTAAAGCAGTAGTAAGAATTCCTATGCGTTTATTTATAGTTGCAGGTTTATTACCTCTAGATAGGGAGTATTTCACAAACTTATCAATAATTACTTGATTAATATCTTTAGTTTCGGATACACCGTTGTAAATAAAAAAATCAAAGATAAGTTTTAAATTCTCTTTGTAGTAAATAATGCTATCAGGTCTAGCTGTTGGTTCAATGACTTTTAAAAATAAATTAATAAACGCATTAAGTTCCATGGATTTGATTTCTTTCTTTTTTACAGCCAGGGATAAAATATCCTCTATTGAAATATTAGTGTTTAAAATGTTGTTCATAATGTATTCTCCTTTAAAAAAATAGTTTTCAAAGAATTATACAATTTAACTATACCATATTATCGTATTTTAAAATTTATATTAAATTTTCAAAGATTGTATAAATTAGTATTTCTATTATAGATGTTTAAAAGAAAACTATAAAAACAAATTAAGATTTAAATTATTTTATGGTTATTTATATTAGGCTAGACTTTGAATTCTAATAATGTTTAAAATTAAAATTAAAGTGCTGATTAGCAGAAATAAAATAAATATTATTTTTAACCATTTGACTCTATTTTCATAGATAATAGTTATAAAGTAAAAGTTTGGGTCGTCAGTTAATTGAGTGGTTGAAATAGAATTGATTGTTCTTTCTTTAAAAAAAGAATTGTTGCAGTAGCTCTCTATTGTTCTTTCTATTGTTGCCCTTGGTGCACTTTTTATATTATAACTTAGTATTTTGCATTCTGTTTTCATTATTTTTTTCTCCCTCGTTGTTATTTTAAAAGTTGGTTATAGTCACACTCAAGTATTTCGGTAAGTTGTTCTAGAGTTTCTAGTTTTTGTGGTTGCGCTCTTCCTTGCTCATATCTTCTTAACGTTTCTAAAGAAGTGTTTATAGCTGCGGCTAATTGCTTTTGCGTCAACTTCTTTCTAGTTCTTAATTTCTTTAAGTTTTCTTTAAAATTCATTTTTATACCTCCAAAATGATAAAAAGTTTCGAAAATCGAAATTACTTATTGACATATACTACAACATTGTTGTATTATTATAGTGTGCTACAAAGTTGTATCACACGAATTTAACAAAAAAAGGGCATTTGTCCTTAAAATACTATAAAAGTATAAAAGAGACAAAAACCAATTTTTTGTGTTTTAATAAAACTCGACACTTTATTATAGCACAAAAATTGAGAAGTAGTCAATTTAAAATACAATATTATGGTATTCAAAGGTCAATGTAAGTCCCGCTCTCCTTTTTCTGTAGGGGAATCTTTGGTCTTTGAAAACTATGTTGAAAATATATTGCAGCATTAAA
>JAAGKN010000648.1_pt1 | contig 52519 bp, 41 predicted proteins | sample 6206371 | NCBI WGS metagenome assembly JAAGKN01 (sample SAMN11533720, study PRJNA540317) | gut metagenome | isolation source: fecal pellets from male and female animal of same cohort | host: Peromyscus leucopus | place: USA:CA | collected 2017
GGACAAACAGACTGTTGAAAACGGTCACGATCAGCTGAATTCTTTTCGTTCAAATATTGGAAAAAGAATTCAGGATGGGTTATCTGATCAGGATTTGATGAAGATTATGCCTAGTCTTATGAGAGCTAAGCAATTTGCTGCATTTCATGGAGTCAACATTCGGACTCTTCATTACTATGATGATAAGCAGATCTTTCAACCAGCCATTCGAAGTGTCTCAGGCTATCGATATTATTTACCGGATCAATCCATAACGTTTGAATACATCAAAATGTTAAAGGAAATGAATTTGTCTCTATCGGAAATTGAAGACTATATGAAAAATCCAAACGAAGATAAATTCTGTACAATGCTTGAAGATAAACTCGATGAAGTCCATCGGGAAATGGAACAATTGAAGCATAAAGAGCGGTTCATAGAGAGAAAACTCAAAGATCTGAAGACTTCAGATGAAAAGAATCTAAATAAGATAACAATCGAAATGCAGCAAGGACATAATCGTTTTGTCTATGAAAATAAATTTGATGAAAGTGACCTGGAGCTTCATTTTAGGCAGGCTTTTCAGTTTATCCCAAAAGAATTACTTTCCATGGGACTTGGGTCTTTTCACAATCCATTAAAACCATGGGAAGCCTATCAGGGGCTGTTCATCGATTTTGAATCTGCATCAATGACCAAAAATTTGAAGACTGTAAATCAGGATCAACTTAAAACAATTAATCCTGTCAGTTGTGATCTAGACTCAACTAAGGCTCAATTCCAATCTGTCCCAGAAAGATTAATTGCAAGAACGTATATGAAAGCAGATCAAACCTTTGAAGATTCAATTGCATCAACTCTTCAATACATTAACGATCAGGGATATCATTTGAACGGATTCATCGAAGCCAGGCCAATCAACGATTTCTGCGTTCAATCTGTAAACGAATTGATCCTCGAACTGATCCTTCCGATCAAAATCGAGAAAAGATAATAAGAATACTAGATCAGTCTTAAATCAAAAATCGAGCAGAGCGAGCCAGGTTAATGTCAGCGCGCTCTGCTCGATTTTTTAATCAAGGAAGTCCTGATTATCGAAAATCGGAATTATGATAGTTCATTAAGGATTGTTATGGTCAGCATCAATCAGAGGCCTGATTCTTAAGAGAACCTGAAGTCTGATTATCGTCTTCGTCGACAATTTCGATTTTCGAAGGGGAAGTTGATGGATTAAAAGCGTTGAGTTTTGAAGCGATCAGTGTAGCGATCTGATGTTTTGTTTCTTCATAATCCTCAGGACGAACAGTACCTTCAACCATTAATACCGCATACCCCTGGGCAAACTCTTCATAACAAACTGTAGGGTCATCGATCAATCGCAGATCAGCTTCATGGATGATTTTCTTGGAGCTCTCTAAAATCAGTGAGAGATCGTTTGGAATGGCTATCGGAACCTGCACAGTGACTTTTCTGTCTGGCATTCGGGAATAGTTAATCAGGATCTCTGTTACCAGCAGCGAATTTGGGACGATAACTACTTTATTGTGACGCGTAGTCAATGTGGTAAACATCAGTTCGATGGCACTGACAGTCCCTTTATGCTCCGATATACTGATAAAATCACCGATAGAAAATGGCTTAGTGATTAAAATCTGCATTCCTCCTGCAACATTGGACATATTTTCCTTTAATGCCAGAGAAATACCTAATCCCAGAGCGGAAACCAAAGTGACAATACTGGTTAATTTAACACCCAGACTCTCAACGGCAATGATCGAAAAGAAAGCCAGCACTATGATATCGGAAGCTGATGCCATAAAGGTTAGAAGACCAGGATCAGGAGCTTTACTGACCCCTTTTAAGATAATTTTTTTTAACATTTTTCCGATGATAACTCCGGCAAGAATTTCCAGTATTGGTATCCACAATTTCTCAGCCCAGGTAATGATGAAATCAATTGTAGTTTCCGGGGAATTCAGTTTAAATAATTCAGACAATTTATCCTCTCCTAACTGTATTTGAATCGAAACTCATCCTTTAAGTGATGAATTTAATCTTTCCTTTCTTCCTTCAAATGATTCTGAAGAAAGCTTCAAAACAACGATCTGTTTTCTTTATTTTATCAATATGTTCGGATTCAACATGTCAAGAGACTTTGTAAATCATAAAACAATAGATCTATGAAAAGCCGATCCTCTCAAGGTGAACAGACGCAGGCTGATATTGGACATATCTGTTATCGAGTCAGGAGATACTGTGTATATAATCCAGCTTTCAATAATCAACCATTTTTTCAAATTTTCAAAATAATGTGAAAGCGTTTTCAGAATGATTTCCTATAGATTAAACGAATTATGACCACAGCTGGCATTCTTAGTATTTTGCAGTGCAGGAATAGAAAACTTGTATCTTCCATAATTCTGTTAAAAGGGCATAAAAATAATTCATAAATATAATTTGCGGTCAATTGATATACACTTATATTTGTTGTACATAATCTCTGTTTTGTTCAATTGAAAATAATTGACAACTTCATAAACTTCTAAATATAGATATTACTCATCTGAATAAATCTCTATCGGATTAGTTTGATCAAATGAACACCACCCAAAAAGATTGAAGAAGTCGATCAATCGTTACCTCGTTAAAATCACTAAAGATGTTAATAAAAATAAAAGAGAAAGATATTACGTATTTCAAATTTAAAATATAATTTGATAAATGTCGAAAAACGATATACGCTCATGTAAACGCTTTTATCAACTGAAACGATTTATGCAAACGCTTGCAAGTGTCTAATAAATTTCAAAATTCTGAAGACTTTATTTATGAATTCAGACATTTCGTTTGGTAATCTGTGCTCAGAGCTGAACAGCAATGAAAGGACAGATGAGAATTTCTGGACGCAGAAATTCAGTTCAGCATACGATGCATCGTTTATCATCACAATTAAAAAATAATTATGTTACCGTACATTTCCGAATTTATTGGAACCGCTCTGCTGATCATCTTGGGCTGCGGAGTAGTTGCAAATGTATCTCTTGAAAAATCCGGAATGAAGGGAGCCGGATCGATTCAAATTACCATCGCCTGGGGGCTTGCAGTCATGGTTCCTGCATTTATTTTTGGTGAAGCCTCCGGAGCCTCGTTTAATCCAGCGCTGACTTTAGCACTGGCTATTGATGGTTCGTTTCCATGGGAGCAGGTAGGTGGTTATATTGCCGCCCAGCTTGCTGGAGCTTTTGTAGGAGCCTGCATAGTATATCTTCTGTTTAAAGGACAGTTTGATTCGACAAGTGATCCGGATGCCAAATTGGGAGTCTTTGCCACCAGCCCTTCTGTCAAAAATATGTGGCTGAATTTATTTTCTGAATTCGTGGGAACATTCATCCTGGTTTTTGCGATAAAGGGAATCTCAAATGTCAGCGGAATTGCGATGGGAGTCGATAAGTTATTTGTCTTTGGAATCATCGTAGCAATCGGTATGTCGCTTGGTGGTTTAACAGGATATGCCATCAATCCAGCAAGAGATTTGGGACCCAGATTAGCTCACGCCGTTTTGCCAATCAAGGACAAGGGAAGTTCCCATTTTGACTATGGCCTGATCGTTCCAATCTTTGGTCCATTCTTAGGAGCGATCGCTGCCGTACTAGTTTATGGGTTGATCCCCTGGTAATAGTCCAGACAAACGCATTCATTTAAAAATTTGCTTTTCCTGATCAAGCAAGAAAAGATCAGCTGATTTTGTAAAAATCTTATGGATTCACAAATCATTTCTAAATGAAATCAATCAGTTGTTTGAAGTTTTGCATCACTGAGTGATGGATGGAAATCGCTTTACAGAAGGATTTGAGATCACGAAACCATGAAGTCTGATTATTTCCGAAACTGCCAGATGACAAGAATGACTGATGAAAAGAAGAATAAATAATAATTATTAATTGAGAAATCAACATAATACGAGGAGATAAACGATGAGTAAAAAGGAATACATTCTCGCAATTGATCATGGAACCACATCAACACGCGCAATTTTATTTGATCATGACTGCAGAATCTGCGGTATTTCCCAGAAGGAAGGATCTGTTGATTATCCTTCCCCAGGATGGGTTGAACAGGATGCTGTTCAGATCTGGCTGGATACAATGGCTGTTATGGCTGATGTATTAAACCAGAGTGGTATTGATCCAGACCAGGTTAAGGGAATTGGAATTTCCAATCAGCGAGAGACAACTGTTCTCTGGGATAAGAAAACAGGCCTTCCAATTTATAAAGCGATTGTTTGGCAGTCCAGGCAGACATCGGATATCTGTGATGAATGGAAATCTGCAGGATACGAGCAGACCATTCGAGAAAAAACAGGTTTAAGAATTGATCCATATTTCTCAGCTTCAAAAATTGCATGGATTCTGGAAAATATCCCAGATGCACGAAAAAAGGCAGAAAATGGAGACCTTCTTTTTGGAACTATGGATTCCTGGATTGTCTGGAAGCTGACAGGCGGTGAGCAGCATATCACCGATGCGACCAATGCCAGCCGAACCCTCTTATGCAACATTGAAAATGTAGAGTGGGATCAGGACCTGTTAGAAATGTTCAATATTCCCGAATCGATTCTTCCACGAATCGTACCGACTTCCGAGAATTATGGTTCAACTGCTCCATATGCATTCTTTGGTGCACAGGTACCGATTTGCTCCATGGTCGGAGACCAGCAGGCTGCATTATTTGGCCAGCTCTGTCTTGAAAAGGGAATGGCAAAGAATACCTATGGAACCGGCGGATTTTTGTTGATGAATACTGGAGACGAAATCGTTCGTTCAAAAAATGGACTTCTGTCAACGATTGCCTGGCAGATTGGAGATGAGGTTACATACGCTCTTGAAGGATCAATTTTTGTATCCGGATCGATTATGAAATGGATGCGGGATAAACTGCAGCTTTTTGATAAGGTTTCTCAGACTGAAAAAATGGCTAAGCAGGCTGGAACAACAGCTGGAGTCTATATTATTCCCGCTTTCGTCGGACTCGGAGCACCATACTGGGATGATAAAGCGAAAGCTTCGATTGTAGGACTCTCTTTGGGAACCAACCGAAATCAGTTAATTCGAGCCGCTCTTGAATCAATGGCTTATCAATCCAGGGATGTTCTGAATGCGATGGAACGAGATTCGGGATTGAGTATTCCAATGCTGAAAGTCGATGGCGGAGGAGCAATGAATAACTTCCTGCTTCAATTTCAGTCTGATCTGATACAGGTTCCTGTAGAGAGATATAAAGTCAACGAACTGACCGCTTTAGGAGCAGCTTTTCTGGCAGGACTGGCCATCGATTTCTGGAAAAAGGAAGATCTCAGCATCGAAATGGATAAACGCTTTGATCCCCAGCGCTCTGCACAGGAAATGGATCAACGTTATCAGAACTGGCAGAATGCAGTCAAAGCCTGTCAGGCGTTTAAATCAGATACTCTTTAACCATTTGGGTTCAATTGGACTAAGTACATGTTAAGGAAATGATAAATAAGTGATCATTTCCTTAACATTTTGGAATAGTAATGGGTATTTCAAAAGAAGCACTGGATTATATATTAAACGAAGAAGATAATTAATAAATCGTTTTGCAAGGATTTCACACTATAAATACAGCGATGGAATTCAAGCGATAACAAAGATATGCATTAACAGTCGATGAATAGTATCAGAAATATTCGAAAGATGAGGATGGAAAGGATCCGAGTGATATGGATTTTGATGTTTTGATTATTGGAGCTGGTATTACAGGCAGTGCGATTGCCCGTGAACTGGCTAAAACCGATCTGGCCATTGGAGTGCTGGAAAAAGAATCAGATATATGCGAAGGAACGACCAAAGCCAATTCTGGAATTGCGCATGCTGGTTATGATGCGATTCCTGGTACGTTGAAGGCAAAGCTGAATGTTCAGGGATCAAAGATGATGAAACAGCTCTCTTTAGATCTAGGCTTTGACTACATAAATAATGGATCGCTCGTTTTGTGCTTTGATGAAAATGGAAGGGCGAAGATTCAGGAGATTTATGAACGGGGTTTAAAGAACGGGGTAGAGGATCTGCAGATTCTTGAAAAAGAAGAGATCCTTGAAAAAGAGCCTAATGTTTCTGAACAAGTCGTCTGTGCTTTATATGCGCCAACGGCTGGCATCGTTGATCCGTTTACGATGAATGCAGCATTTGCCGAAAATGCAGCAGACAACGGAGTGACTTTCATTTTTGATGAGCCAGCAACAGAGATTCAAAGAACATCCGATGGCTGGCTGGTTAATGGTAAATATTCTGCCAAAGCCATCATCAATGCAGCTGGAGTGTACGCAGATCAGATTCATAATCTGGTCAGTGATGAACAGATGACCATTCGCCCAAGACGAGGACAGTATTTCCTGTTAGATAAAGCAGCAGGAAACAAAACAAAAATGACTCTGTTTCAGCTCCCGACAATTGCCGGAAAAGGAGTGTTAGTGGCTCCAACCTGCCATGGAAATCTGATTGTAGGTCCAACAGCAGAGTTTGTAGAAGATAAAGAAGAATTGAATACGACTGCGCAGGGACTCAGTGAAGTTCGATCAAAAGCAGTTCTTACCATTCCAGATTTACCATTCAATCAGGTCATTACTTCTTTTTCTGGACTGCGTGCAGTTCCAGAACATGAAGATTTTGTCATTAAAGAAAGCGTACCTGGTTTTATTGACGTGGCTGGCATTGAATCTCCGGGTCTTACAAGTGCTCCGGCCATTGGTGTTATGGTCGCTGATATGGTTCGCAATCTTCTCAACCCTGAAGACAGGCCAGACTTTAACCCCTATCGAAAAGGTTTTATTAATGTGAATGATCTTACAAAAGAGCAATGGAATCAGCTGATTAAGGAAGATCCTGAATACGGTAAAATCATCTGCCGCTGTGAAACTGTGACTGCAGGACAAATCCGTGACACTCTGCGCCGCTCTGTTCCGGCCCGAACCCTTGATGGTGTTAAAAGAAGAGTCAGAGCTGGAATGGGCCGTTGCCAATCCGGATTCTGTTCTCCCAAAACGATGGAAATTATAGCCGAGGAAACTGGAATCCCACTCGATCAGGTAAAAAAATCAGGACTCAACAGCACAATCATTACTGGAAATGATAAGGAGAAAGCCGAATATGACCGATAAGAAACAATTGTTAATTATTGGAGGGGGTCCAGCCGGACTTGCCGCAGCAATCGAAGCTAAAAAACATGGGCTTAACGATATTCTGATTATTGAACGCGATGATCGTCTAGGCGGGATTCTGAATCAATGCATTCATAATGGTTTTGGACTTCATACCTTTAAGGAAGAACTGACCGGACCTGAATACGCGCAGCGATTCATTGATCAGGTTCAGGAAGCAAATATTCCATATGAGCTAGGCAGTATGGTTCTCGATATTGATCAGAATAAAAATGTCACTTATGTTAATCCTGAAAAAGGGCTGGTGACGGTTGCAGCAGACTCAATTATTTTGGCTATGGGTTGCCGGGAAAGACCTCGTGGAGCTCTTTCCATTCCAGGCTATCGGCCAGCAGGAATTTATTCTGCGGGTACCGCTCAAAAACTGGTCAATATTGATGGCAAGATGCCTGGAAGGGATGTTGTCATTCTTGGAAGTGGTGACATCGGTCTGATCATGGCCAGACGAATGGTTCTTGAAGGAGCTAATGTCCATGTAGTAGCTGAGCTGATGCCTTATTCTGGCGGTTTAAAACGAAATATTGTCCAGTGTCTCGACGATTATGATATTCCGCTGAAACTTTCACATACCGTTACAGATATAAAAGGAAAAGAACGAGTTGAAGCAGTAACAATCAGTCAGGTCGATGAAAACCGCCGTCCAATTCCTGGAACGGAGATGACCTATCCCTGTGATACTCTGCTTTTATCCGTAGGACTGATTCCCGAAAATGAGCTTTCAGTGTTAGCAGGAGTTGAAATGAATCCCACAACAAACGGTCCAGTGGTCAATGAATCTCTCGAGACCAATGTTCCTGGAATATTTGCAGCGGGCAATGTTTTGCATGTCCACGATCTTGTCGATTTTGTTTCCCAGGAAGCTGGCAAGGCTGGAGAAATGGCTGCCCGATATGTTTTAGAGAATATCCCGGAAAGCCAAAATGAGATTCCGGTTCAGACTGGTGGCTTGGTTCGCTATACTGTACCAACGAAAATTGATCCTTCCCGTATGGAAGAAAATACAACCGTACGATTCCGCGTTGGGAATGTATTAAAAGGAGGCTATATCGATGTCATTATTGATGGTGAACGAAAAATCCATCGGAAAAAGATGATTATGGCTCCTGGAGAAATGGAGAGTATTATTCTGAAAAAAGAATGGCTGACTCCTGAAACAAAAGAAATTCGTATCGAGACAAGGGAGGGATAAAAAATGGAAACACGTGATTTAATTTGCATCAATTGTCCGATGGGATGTCAGCTTCATATCGAACTGGAGAATGGTCAGGTGATTTCTTTGAGTGGTAACACCTGCCCTAGAGGAGATGCATACGGACGCTCAGAAGTAGAAAAACCTGTTCGGATGATTACTTCAATTCTTCCGGTTGAGAATGGGGATCTGCCGATGGTATCCTGTAAGACATCAAAGCCCATCGATAAGAATAAGATTTTCGATATTATGAATGCACTGAAAGATGTCAGTGTTCAGGCACCCATAGAGATTGGTGATATCCTGGTTGCTCACCCTGCAGGGAGTGATGCGGATATCATCGCAACAAGAAAAATCCAGAAAATCCAGTAATAACATCAATAAGGATCTAAAATAATGACCCAAAAGAAGAACTGATTTGTGGCATTGTGTGCTGCGAAATCAGTTCTTCTTTTTTAATTGTTGGTTTTATTGAAGGTTCATATTCAGTCAACAATAAATACAACTTTCCCAGTCGATTAGACTATAAGATTTGCCCATAAACAGGCTTTATCTATAGCCGGGCACCTGCATTTGGTGCCTGGCTTTTAATTTCTTCTGCTGATTGGTCTTGTGTAAAGCCTCTAACCCCTGTTTTTAAGTTCAATTTAGCGGTGTCGGCCCTCGATATATAGGATTATTTATGGTATATTAGTTATATAAATAGACTATATAAAAGGAGACCGATCATGCCAATCCCTGCCCATATCCTTGCTGTTGAACGTCCTAAAAATACGGTTGTTTATGTCTACGGAAAAAACAAAGACCGATACGGGGTAAAAGCCCGTATCGGATGCCGCCACAGGAACGGAAAGAACTATCCTGTCAATGGTCCTACTGTCGGCCATATCATTGATGGGGTCTATGTTCCGATTCCTGATCCGCAAAATGAACCGGCTACTGTATCCCAGGCTCCTGTTGACATCAAAGACTGGGCTGGCGAAGAACTTCTGATCAAAGAAGGCAAAGAACTGCTCGATGAGCTTTACAACATCTATGACCGAAAGGATTCAGAAAGGATCTTCTGCATGGCAGTTCTGAGGGTTCTCAACCCCGGCATTAAAGACTGTGAACTCAAAGAAGCCTATGATCAGTCGTTTTTAAGTGAGCGTTTTCCAGACTGCTCCCTCTCAAGAACCTCGTTTCCAGATTCCAGAAAGATCTGGGAAAAGCCTATTCAAGGATCGTAAAGTTCAACCGGAACCGTGCTTCTTCTATTGAGATTTCCGATTCTGTGCTCATTGATGGAACGTTGAAGACGAACGATTCCAGGATCAATACATTTTCTGAGTGGTCCAGAAAGGGAAAACTGAAAGGAAGAAGAGACCTGTCTATCCTTTACGCTTTTGATCTCACGAAGCAAAAGCCCGTCTGCTCCCAGGTCTTTCCCGGAAACATGCTGGATCTGACTTCCTACAGCGATTTTTTGATCACCAACGACATCCAGAAAGGTCTTGTGATCTGCGATAAGGGCTTTCCGGCCAGCGCTATTGAAGAACTGCTAACAGAAAGAACGGAGCTGAAATACCTGAATCCGCTCAGAAGAAGCGCAAAGATCGCTGTGGACCATCGTATGTACAACTATGAGAATGTTCTGCCCGGAGAAGATGGGATCCAGTACAGGAAATCGAAGGTGGAAGGCAAACACAAATGGATCTACTCCTTCAGAAACCCCAGGGAAGCTGCCAAAGAAGAGCAGGACTGGGTCCTCAGACATTCGAAAGAAGGGACTTACAATGACGGGGAATACCAGAAAGCAAGGATCAAATTCGGAACGATCGTTTTTGAGTCAAACCTGGATGCAGCCCCTGAAGAGATCTACAGGATGTATTCGACAAGATGGGAGATCGAACTGGTGATGAGGTACTATAAGTCATCCCTGGAGTTTGATGAAACCCGTGTTCAAAGCGATGAAGCAGTTATCGGATCGGAATTCATTGACTTCATATCGGTCTGCCTGACATTCAGGATCAAAAACCTGTTTGAAAAAGAAGAGCTTCTGGATAATCGAACCTACAAGCAGATCCTGAGGATTCTCAAACACGCGAAGAAAGTCAGAATGGATGGCAAAGAATGGACTCTGGTGAAAACCAATAAGAATCAAATCGAGATACTGGAGAAACTGAGTGTTCTTTCTGCTTCAGAAACTGAGGAAATACCAGCTAAAAGAAAAAGAGGCAGACCGAAGAAGTCTGCCCGTCTATAGTCTATCGATTTGGGAAAGTTGTACTTAAATAAAGTATATCTTAGTGGAGGAACTATGCCTGACTGGTTGTGGATGATCGTGCTTCAGGTCATTCTTATTATTTTGAATGCTGTATTTGCGGGTTCAGAAATTGCGGTACTGTCTGTAAATGAGTATAAAGTCAAAAAGCTCGCAGACGAAAACAACAGACAAGCTAAAAAACTTGAAAAGCTTATTAGTGATCCAAGCCGTTTTTTTTTCTGTTATTCAGATTGCTATTACTCTTTCTGGATTTTTAGGAAGCGCCTTTGCTGCTGATAATTTCTCTGGAATTCTGGCTGACTGGAATTGGAATCGGGCTCCCTTATCATGTTCTTGACACAATTGTGATCTTGTTGATTACCATGATTCTTTCTTATTTTACGTTAGTATTTGGCGAACTTGTGCCTAAACAGATTGCAATTCACAAAAGTGAGCAGATGGCTCTGGGTGTCAGCGGACTGATCAGTGGGATCGCATTTCTATTTTCACCGCTTGTTAAAGTACTTACCTGGTCAACAAACACAGTTCTCAGAGTGCTTGGCATCAATCCGAATTCAAATGAAGAAGAAGTCTTTGAAGAAGAAATAATTATGATGGTAAACGCCGGAGAGCAAAAAGGAACAATTGATACTCAGGAAAAAGATCTGATCGAGTGTCTCTTTGCTTTTGATGACAGGCAGGCAAAAGATATTATGGTGCATCGAACTGAGATGATACTGCTAGATCTAGACAATCCGGATGGCTGGGATCATGCCATCTATGAAACAAAAAGAGCTTTTATACCGGTGTTCTCAAAGACGGCAGACCATATCCTAAGTATTCTAAATGTGAAAAACCTGTTGCGTAACTGATCAGATAACTGTTTAAGAGCAAAAAATATGGCTGCTCTGGAAAAGCCCGTATTTGTCTGGGAATACATTGGTGCAGATGAACTATTTACCAAAATGAAGAAAGAACGTCTGAATATGGTGATTGTTCTAGATGAATATGGAGGGGTCAGCGGTCTTTTGACACTGAACGATCTTATTGCTGAGCTGATCGGGAATTTCAACGAAGAGGATGGATTGATCTTCAATGAAGATGGAAGCTGTTTGGTAAACGGATTTACCAAGATTGAGAAGATTAACAAAAGTTTTAAAACTTCGATCGATGAAAAATATCAAACGCTCAACGGTCTGGTCTATGCAATGCTTGATGGAGGTAAAAAAGGAATTTTCTCCACAGGATGAGACCAGCTGTAAGCCTGTGGATATTTTCCGATTTCCTGCTGGATGCGGTTTCTGAATTCCAGATGATTTTCCATCCCGATCTGGCGGATAAATCTGGATAGAGTCGCACAGGAAACATGACAGAGTTCGGATAGTTCGGTCAGTGAGTAATCAGGAATTTGATCAAAATGATTCAGCAGACATTTTGAAATAATTGTCGCGGTATCTTCTGATCTTCCGGTAATGGAAGTTTCAATCAGCAATTCGTACACGCTGTTATATGAATTATTAGAACTAAGCATAGTAATAAGGTATTTTTGGCAGGAAAATCCAATCCATGATTACTTATCATTCGATTTGGACTCATAAAGATTGAGCCTGATGATCTTATCGTATGGAAAGACAAATCACTTTAAAAGCTTTTTTTCAATTATCCGATAGTTCGTATACTGCCATCTTTTTATAGGATAGATTGATTGAATCAATTTATTGGTCAAAGGATTTGGTTATCTCAAACAGATCCATCAACTGGTGCTGATGAATTCACTTTATCGAAAACAATTATATTGAAGTCTGTCAGAGGTATCGGAAAAGGTGAAGGAATATTATTAAGGAATATATAAAATATATGGTAAATATAACTTTAACAAGATAATTTCCAGCTCTTTTGTATTCAATTAAAAAGAACCGCATAAACGAAATGAAAAGTCGCTCCAAGATTGCAAATGTTGCGGCTGCTCTGTTGAACTTAGTGCTTTTCATTAGCTTTGGTTGTGCTTTCAGAACGAAAAGCGTTTAATTAGGGTTGGATGTATTTAATGGATGATTGAAAAAGGAGATTTAATTTATGGCTATAGTGATGTCGGTCAATGCCGGAAGCTCATCTTTAAAGTTTCAGGTATATGACATGCCGAGCGAAAAAGTGCTCGCAAAAGGACTCGTTGAGCGCATTGGACTTAACGATGGAGTTTTTACAATCAATGTGAATGGAGAAAAATTTACCGAAACAACAGAGATTCCTGATCATGAAGTTGCAGTCAACATGCTGATTGAAAATCTGATCAAGCACCATGTTGTAAACTCTCTTGATGAAATCAAGGCTGTCGGCCACCGCATGGTTCACGGTGGTGAATACTATGCAGATTCAGTAGTCGCTACTCCTGAAGCTGTTGCAAATGTTGAGGAATGTGTACCTTTAGCACCTCTTCATAACCCAGCTGGACTGTTAGGCTACCGCACATTTGAAAAAGCTCTGCCAAACGCAGTTCATACTTTTGTTTTTGATACCGCTTTCCATCAGAGTATGCCAGAAGAAAACTATATCTATCCGATTCCTTATGAATATTATGAAAAAGACCATATCCGCCGTTATGGCTTCCATGGCACTTCTCATAAATTCCTGAAGGACCGCTACGCTGAACTGAATGGCATTAAACCAGAAGAAGTAAATATCATTACCTGCCATCTTGGAAATGGAGCTTCCATCACTGCGATTAAAGATGGAAAATCATTTAAAACTTCAATGGGACTGACTCCGCTTGCAGGTGTTGAAATGGGTACCCGTTCTGGAGATATTGATCCAGCGATTCCTTTAGTTCTTCAGAAGAAATATGGTTACAGTGCTCAGGAAATGGATGATATTCTGAATAAAAAATCCGGTTTGCTTGGTGTCAGCGGAGTTTCCTCAGATTCCAGAGATATTGATAAAGCAGTTGAAGAAGGCAATCATCGTGCAAAACTGGCTAAGAAAATCTTTGAGGACCGTGTGATTGAAACCGTTGGCGGATATAACGCATTAATGGGTGGAGCGGATGCCATCGTATTTGCCGGAGGCATTGGTGAAAATGCCCCAGATATTCGCAAAGCCATTATTGATGGTCTGAACGTATTTGGTGCAAAAATTGATTCTGAAGAAAACAACTGCCGCGGCAAGGAGAAAATCGTTTCAACTCCAGATTCCAAAGTCAAAGTATGGGTAATTCCTACTGATGAAGAAGTCATGCTGGCAAGAGACGCTTATAAAAATCTTGAAAATGCCTAAATCAGAACAGTTAAAAAATTTGGCAAAAAAGCTTCAGTCTGAAATTGAAGCAGCCAATACAATCACTCTGTTTCGTCACGTTTTTCCTGATCCAGATGCATTAGGATCACAGCTGGGTCTCAAAGGATTTCTTGAGTCAAATTATCCGGATAAGAAAATATTTGCCCTTGGTCAGGACGGTCAGGGTAAAAAGATGGATGAAGCGAGCGATGAAGACGTAAAAAACTCATTAGCGATTATACTTGACTCTGCAACTTCACCTAGAATTGATGACGACCGCTGGAAAACAGCCTCAAAAACCATTCGAATCGATCACCATGTTCGAGTAGAAGATTATGGTGATCTTGAACTGGTTGATGAGGACGCTACAGCTACCTGCGAGCTGATTGCGAGAATTCTCAATGAACTTCAGGCAAGTATTCCTTCCGAATCGGCTCAGCTGCTTTATGAAGGATTGATCGCAGATAATCTGCGTTTTGCGGTCAATAAGACATCGCCGGATACATTTTTGGCAGCAAGTTATCTGGTCAGGCAGGGCGCTGATCTGGCTAAGGCGAATGCAAACGTGTTTGCAGGAACCTATCAGGACTTTGTTTATGAGAATAAAGTTCGTCAAAATGCCTACCGCAAAAATAACGCTCTGATATCAGTCATGGATCAGCATGATTACCTTAGCTGCGGGATGGATTTTTCAAAAGCCAAGGAAAAAGTCTATGCCCTGGGAAATATTATAGATATTGAAGTTTGGGCATTATTCACACGAATGGAAGATGGAATTCATTATTCAGCTTCTTTACGCTCAAGACGAATTCCAATCCGTGATATTGCAGTCGAATATGATGGAGGCGGTCATGAACTGGCCAGCGGAATTAAAAATCTCAGTGCGGCTCAGGTATCTGAAATCGCCGCTGAACTCGCTGAACGTTCATTGACTGCACCTGAAGAAGAAGTACAATAAGCATTGTTTGGATGTTATTTAAATATCCTTATATTAAAAACATATTCGTGGCATCGCCTGCCCCAAATTACACCCGTTAAGACAGCAGGCCGCAAAGTGTGAAATGCAGTAAGTCTGTTGGCTTTAGATCATGGGCTATACATGAAGGATCATAAAAACTCCGTAGTTGAATTGGCTATGGAGTTTTTTTGCTTTTTCAGAAAGACAAGGCCTGAGAAAACGGTTTTTATGAATGTTCAGAAGCGGGATTCAATCAGGAATTTTTCAAGAGTTTAAGCCTTGGATATAATAAAGACATGATTCATTTACATACCCGATCTTGCTATACATTGCTTGAATCGACGCTTACAATTGAACAGATCATACAGGCTGCCAGAAATAGTGGACAAACGGCTGTTGCATTAACGGAAAAAAACGTCATGTTTTCCGCTATGACTTTCATCCATCAGGCGATTCAGGCTGATCTGAAACCTATAATTGGTCTTGAAACCGTATTGGAGATGGATCAGTCGAAAATCTCAGTCATCCTGTACGCTAAAAATAATCAGGGACTCAGTGGGCTGTTTGAACTTTCTTCACTGCTTGGCTTAAGAGAGCAGAAAATTCTGACTAGAAGTGAAGTTCAAAAGTATATGGAGGATTTGATTGTACTGACATCTGGGGTTGATGAGACCATCGAACAGATGATTGTTCAGGGTGATAATGAACAGTTAATCCTTTTGTTTGAAGAGATGCAGGAGATGAATCCAGACTTTTTTATTGCGATTGCGCTGAATGATTCTCCAAGACAAAAGCATGAAAATATCACTCTTAAAACGATTGCCCAATCGATCTCGATTCCAACGCTCGCTCTTTCCCGAATCGACTATCTGAACAAAGAGGATCATCTGGCTCTTCGTCTTCTTCAGGCAATTGATGCCCAGAAGAACATTCAGGATCCTTCTTTACACGTCAGAGCACACCGATACTGGCGAACACCAGAAGAGATGGAGCTGCTTTACGAGGCTGATGATCTGCAGATGACAGATACAATCGCCAGCATGATCCATCTGAAACTGCCGCTTGAATCATCAACGCTTCCAGTCTTTGAATCCAGATCAAAAGGGAATGCGACTTCTGAAGAATATCTCAGAGCTTTATGCAAAGCTGGACTGCAAAAACGGTTGAATGGAAGAATTCAGGATTTATATAGCAGACGGCTTGACTATGAACTGGACATGATTTCAAAAATGGGATTCTGTGATTACTTTTTAATTGTCTGGGATTTTATTCGGTATGGAAGATCTAAAAATATTCTGATTGGCCCAGGGAGAGGATCAGCTGCAGGATCGCTGGTGGCTTATTGCCTGGGAATCACGCATATTGATCCAGTGACCGCCAATTTACTGTTTGAACGATTTTTAAATCCGGAGCGAATCAGCATGCCGGATATTGATACAGATATTCCAGACGATCGGCGCGATGAGATTATCCGATACGTAGCTGATAAATATGGAGTAGATAAAACAGCTCATATTGTAACTTTTGCAACTCTGAAGGCCCGTATGGCCATTCGCGATACGGCCAGAGCGCTCAATATTCATGTTCGGGATGCAGATCAGATGTGTGCCTTGTTGGGGAAAGATCCTAAGATCACCCTGAAAGAGGCCTATGAAAACAATCGGGCGTTTCGAAATCTGGTTGAATCAAGAAAAACCTTCAGAACCCTGTTTGAATATGCCAGTAAAATCGAAGGACTGCCGCGTCATATTTCAGTGCATGCGGCAGGAATCATTCTTTCTGGTAAGCCAATCAGCCATTATGCGCCGCTGGTTGATGCTGGTATGGCTATTCCTGCGGTCCAGTTCACGATGGAGCATCTGGAAGAAATCGGTTTGATCAAGTTTGACTTTCTGGGATTAAAGAACCTTTCTGTCATCGATTCAATGAATCAGATGATCAAAATGCGTCATGGACAGAAGCTCGATCTCTTTCATTTACCGCTAAACGATTCCAAAGTATATCGGATTTTAAAAAATGCGGATACATTAGGAGTCTTTCAGCTTGAAAGCGATGGGATGAGACAGTTGATTCGAAAATATCAACCAGAAAACTTTGAAGATATTGCAGCCATCCTGGCTCTTTATCGCCCAGGACCCATGAAAAATATTGGACTTTTTTTGGAAGCTAAGAAAAGAAGCCGCAAAAGATCAAAAACAGTCAACACGACTTTGCACCCATTATTAGATCCTATTCTTTCAGAAACAGGCGGAGTCTTTCTTTATCAGGAACAGATTATGCTTGCGGCTCAGACGATTGGTGGATTTTCGCTGGCTCAGGCGGACTCACTGCGAAAAGCAATGTCAAAAAAGAACAGGGAATTGATGGATTCATACCAGAATTTGTTTATTGAAGGAGCTAGAGAAAAAAATATTCCGCAAGAAAAGGCAAAAGAAATTTTTGAAGTGATGGAGCGGTTTGCAGATTATGGTTTTAATAAATCTCATTCTTATGCTTATGCGTTAATCGTTTATCAGATGGCTTATATTAAAGCGAATTTTCCTCTGGAATTCTATCTGTGTAATTTGGATTCCTGCATCGGTTCAGCCAGCAAATCTTCAGCGTTCTTAAACGAATGCCGCTCTCGAAAAATCAGAGTCCTTGGGGTGGATATTAATCATTCTAATCTGAGCTACTGCATTGAAGGTGAAACAGTTTTAAGAATGCCTTTGACTATTCTGAAAGGAATGGGCTCCTTATTGGCTTCAAAAATCATCGAAGAAAGAAAATTAAACGGTCCATACAAGGATTTGTTTTCAACACTTGCCCGGTTGATTGCCATTGGAATTTCATCGGCAAATTTTGAAACACTGATTAAAGCAGGCGCTTTTGATTGTTTTGGTTTTTACCGCGCAGGTTTGCTTGGCTCTTTGGAGCGTTTAATTCAATACGGACGGATGGTTCGAGTAGAAGGTGAAGGGGTTTTGTTTTCATTTGATGCGGTCAGTCCGCCAATGGTTGAACAGAAAAAGGAATCGAGGATGGAGCGAACATGGATGGAAAAGGAATCTTATGGTTTTTATCTCTCGGATCATCCAGCGATTCAATGGCGTAATCAATATCCAGGCGCCAGATCCATAAGACAGATTCGTCAGGAAATCGGAAATGTGGAAACGGCAGGCATTCTGAAATCGGTAAAAATTCATAAAACGAAAAAAGGTCAGGATATGGCTTTTGCCATCCTTGAAGATGAAAATGAGACAATTGACCTTGCGATTATGCCGGATCTTTACAGCTATCTTCAGAGCCGTGGGTTGCTTGAAACAATGCATGGTATTCATATCCTTGGCAGGAAAGATCAGAATCGAAATTCGATTCTTGTCAATCGATTTGATGTGTTGAACTGAGCCTGTACGATTGACGGAAGTCGACTTTTTCATTAGAATAGATACGTTGCAGTCTTCTGGGCTTGCAACCGCGCAGAAAAGGTTTAAGAAGCTGAGGCTCACCTTTATGGCGAGTATCAAGATAATCAGAAAGGAGACTATCAGATGTACGCAATTATTGAAACTGGCGGAAAACAGATCAGAGTAGAAGATGGCTCTGAAATCTGGGTTGAAAAACTGGATGCCGCTGAAGGAGATACAGTAACCTTCGACAAAGTGCTTTATGCAGATGGAAAGATCGGAAACCCTTTGTTGAAGGTGCCAAAGTTACCGGAGTTGTAGAAAAACAGGGAAAAGGTAAGAAGATTACCATTGTTAAGTATCGTCCTAAAAAATCCTCCACTCGCAGAAAACAGGGACATCGTCAGCCTTATACACGGGTTAAAATCGAATCCATTACTGCTTAAGGCATGATCAGAGTCCTAGTGGGGATTTCAGGTGAGAACATCACCGGCTTTTCTGTGAAGGGACACGCTCTTTATGGAGAGCATGGTCAGGATCTGGTCTGTGCTGGCGCTTCTTCAATTGTTTATGGTGCCATGAATGCCCTTGATATTTTATACCCAGGTCTATGTGATTTCAGGGTTTTATCAAATTCCATACAGATCCGAACCAATGCTGCGGATGAAGGTCTGCAGACCTGCCTGAAAATGCTGGAAATTCAGCTGCAGACCATTGCTGATGATTATCCCGAAAATATCAGAGTGAACAAGAAAGAGGTGTAATCATGCGTTTTCATTTAGATATTCAGTTCTTCGCTTCTAAAAAAGGTGTAGGTTCCACAAAGAACGGCCGTGATTCTCACGCAAAACGCCTTGGTGCCAAACTGGCAGACGGACAGACCTGCAAAGCCGGTGCTGTTATCTACCGTCAGAGAGGAACTAAAATTCATCCGGGTTTAAATGTTGGACGCGGCGGCGACGATACTTTATTCGCGAAAGTAAACGGTATTGTTAAATACGAACGTATGGGCAAAGACCGTAAAAAAGTATCTGTTTATCCAGCTGCCTAAGCACTGTGATAGAAAATACGGAGATGCTTCGGCATCTCTTTTTTTCTTTGGTTGTTCGTGAAATATTCTTTGACAGACAGGAAGATTACAGGAAAATCGGTGTTAATGAGAGTCTGATTCAGGAAAAAACAGGTAAACTGACTTACAATGTTGTTGAAATGAGGTCTGAATTATGTTTGTTGATCAGGTAAAAGTTCACTTAAAAGCCGGTAAGGGCGGAGATGGACTGGTTTCCTTTAAACACGAGAAATATGTAGCCAATGGCGGTCCTTTCGGCGGCGATGGCGGACATGGTGGAAATATCATTTTTGAAGCAGATCCGGGAATGGTAACCCTTCTCGACTTGCGTTATCATCGAATCATCCGCGCTGAACCTGGAGAAAAAGGCAAAAATAAGCGGATGCATGGGGCAACCGCTCCCGATACTGTAATCAAAGTTCCATTAGGAACGATGATTAAGAAGGCTGATACCGGTCAGATCATCGCCGATCTGACAGAACCGGGACAGCGCCAGATTGTGGCACAGGGTGGAAGAGGCGGACGCGGAAACTCGCGGTTCAAATCCAGCCGGAATACCGTGCCAAGATACGCGGAACCGGGCCGGGAAGGCGAAGAATTCGATGCCATTGTCGAACTGAGAACCCTTGCTGATGTCGGACTGGTCGGCTTTCCTTCTGTCGGAAAATCGACGATGCTCGAAGCCGTATCGAAAGCTACGCCTGAAATCGGCGATTATCCTTTTACAACCATTTCACCAAATGTTGGAGTGGTACAGACAAAAGATGGCCGAAGCTTCGTCATGGCGGATCTGCCAGGACTGATTGAAGGGGCCAGTCAGGGAAAAGGACTTGGTCATCAGTTCTTAAAGCATATCGAAAGATGCCGCGTTATTGTTCATGTGATTGATATGGGAGGTTCTGAAGGCCGCGATCCAGTCGAGGATTATCGAATCATCAATCAGGAACTTGAAAACTATCATCTGCGTCTTCTTGATCGGCCGCAGATCGTTGTAGCCAATAAGATGGATTTAGAAGAAGCCCAGGAAAACCTCAAACGATTCAAGGAAGCTTATCCTGATCTAGAAGTTTTTGAAACTACGACAATTATTCATGAAGGACTTGATCCGGTATTGCGTAAGGCCGCGGATCTGCTTGCGGTTACTCCTCTGTTCCCATTGACGGATGAAAAGGAAGAAGATGAAGGCGTTACTTATACCTTCGAAGAAAAAGAAAAACCGTATACTATTGTTCGTCATGAAGATGGAGTTTACGAAGTGACCGGACGAATCATTGATGAACAGTTCCATCCGGAAAAACTCACAACGGATGAAGATTACTTCCGCTTTGCCAACCAGATGCGCTATCTAGGTATCGACAAGAACCTGCGTGCAGCTGGGGCAAAAGATGGCGATACGATTATGCTTCAGGGATACGAATTTGAATTCGTTGAATAATTATTTTTTATTTTTAGTATTTAAAATCAGCACAAATTCTTAAGCAGATGGGAAAGTCAAATCCCATCTGCTTTTTTGGAGTTTAAGAGATTTGAAGCGATTTAAAGGTCATCAGGAAACATGAAAAAACACAGGAATACACAGGTATAATAGAAAACGGAATCTCTGCAGTTGAATTATTCTGGTTTTGTTCAGAAAACAACCAAAACTGTAATTTAGATAGTTTAATAGGCGATTGATACATGCTTTCTGTGAATTGCTCTAAGAAAATCTGAAAATATGGTTGAGATCATTCTTTTTGGTGAATAAGGAATTGCAGCTTCCCTTTTCGTTTTCATGATCAGGAGTACCAAAATGAGTTTGGATTGTTTGTTGATCAGGCTGACTGAATAAACGAACTCAGATTCAATCCTTAAAATCTCCAATCAGAAGCAGAGAATACTCTTAACAGATGAATAGACGAAAACTGTAAACATAAAACGAATAACAAACAGGAATTATATGACAGGCAACAAATATGAGGAGGAAAATATGCGTTTAATCACATGGAACGTCAATGGCATTCGGGCAGTGATGAAAAAAGGACTTGAACAGATGCTTGATTACCTGGATGCCGATATGGTTTGCTTTCAGGAAACAAAAGCTCAACAGGAACAGATTGATCTTTCAGAAGACCTGTATCCATATCAATACATCAGCTCTGCTAAGAAAAAAGGATATTCGGGTACGATGATTGTCTCAAGAATTGAACCGATATCAGTAAGTTATGGTCTTGGTATTGAAGAGCTGGATCAGGAAGGCCGAGTGGTTTGTGCTGAATTTGAAAATTTTTATCTGGTTGATGTATATACTCCCAATGCTGGAGAGGGATTAAAGCGTCTGGATTTCAGAGTCAAATGGGATATTGCCTTTGCAGACTATATTAAAAAGATTAATCAGGTTAAGCCGGTTCTCTTATGCGGAGACTTCAACGTGGCCAGAACTGAGGATGATATCTGGGATGGAGGAGTTTCAGAGGCTGGATCCCCTGGATTTACTCCAGAAGAAAGACTTGGGTTTGAACGCGGTCTGATGCAGATTCTTAAGGATTCCTGGCGTGAACTGCATCCTGAAGACAGACAATATACCTGGTGGTCCTACTACAGCAGAGGCCGCGAGAAAAACCAGGGATGGCGAATTGATTACTGGCTAATCAGCCCTTCGTTGATGGATAAGGTCGAAGATGTACGAATTCTCGATGATGTTTTTGGTTCGGATCATTGCCCGGTTGAACTCGAAATTGATATTGACTGATACGAAGAAACAAATCAGAACAATTAGCTATTAACGGGTCCAGAGATCTGATGCAGACTGAATCGAAATTGTCTCGATAGAAGATAAGACAGAAAAGCATTCATATCAGCTGCATATGGAATAGCTCATCATTGCCTGTTAATAATTTTTCAGGGATATACGTGAAAGATTCAAAGAACAAACAAGAGATAGATAACAAAAAGATGGTCAGGAGGGGCTGAAATGATTGCAATGTTAAAAGGGACTGTGTTTAAAATCCGTCATGATTCCCTGATTCTTGAAGTTGGAGGAATCGGCTTTGAGGTGTTTGTAGGAGATACGCTGGATTTCAGACATGGTGAAGAACTGACTTTATATACCTATTTACAAAATCGGGAAGATGGACAGGTACTGTTCGGTTTTAAAGATGAAAGCGCCCATGACCTGTTTATTCGTCTGATTAAAATTAAAGGAATCGGTCCAAGAACGGCTGTGAATATGCTGACAAAAATGTCAGCTTCCGATATGGCCAAAGCAATAGAGACAGGCGATCTAAAGACCTTAAAATCTTTACCGGGAATTGGTGCAAAAACCGCAAGCCAGATTATTCTTGATCTCAAAGGTCAGATTGTAATAGAGGAAAAAGATGAGCGTGCAAAGCCAAAACGTTCTGCCAATCCGATCTGGGCTGAGACGATGGAAGCTCTGGATGCGCTTGGCTATAAACCAGCCCAGATCGCCTTTCTCGATGAAGAGATGTCTGGTAAAGTGGGTCTGAGTTCCAATGAGATGCTTAAAATTTGTCTGAAAAAACTCGCTATGGCTTCGGGATTATGAGATGATTAATAATTGTTGTTGAGAGCTTAACCTTATAACCCGAATCAACAAATCTATTTAAGTACATTGCAATGGACTTACAGAAAGGGGGAGCAAGCAATGAGTGAAAGATTGGTAGAACCGGAGCTCCAGGAAGATGATCTGGATTTGAGCCTGCGCCCATCGAGTTTGAATGAATACATTGGTCAGGACCGCCTCAAAGAAAATCTGAAAGTATTCATTGAAGCAGCAAGAACCCGACATGAAACGCTTGATCATGTTCTGTTCTATGGTCCGCCTGGACTTGGAAAAACGACATTGGCTAATATTATTGCCAATGAAATGAAAGGAAATCTCAAAACCGTATCCGGACCCGCCATTCAAAAACGCGGAGATCTGGCGGCTGTCCTTTCAACCCTGGAAGCAGGAGACGTCTTATTTATTGATGAAATTCACCGCCTGAATAAATCTATAGAAGAAATTCTGTATTCAGCCATGGAAGACTATTTTCTCGACATTATCATCGGAAAGGATTCAGGTACAGCCCATTCCATCCGACTCGATTTGCCTCCCTTTACATTAGTGGGAGCGACGACCAGAGCAGGAGATCTTTCCGCGCCGCTTCGGGATCGATTCGGAATTTCATCAAGTATGGAATATTACACCATTAATGATCTTTCGAAAATCGTTTTACGAACCGCAAACGTTTTCTCAACAGGAGTGGATGAGGATGCTGTCAGGGAAATTGCTTTGCGTTCCAGAGGAACACCGCGAATTGCCAATCGACTGTTTCGCCGGGTCCGCGATTTTGCAGAGGTTTATAACGAAGGGTATATTACCAGGGATATTGCCGACCATGCCCTTGATCGGCTGCAGATTGATGAGATCGGACTTGATCGAGTCGATTATAAAGTTCTTGAAGGAATTCAGGAACGCTTTAATGGTGGTCCGGTAGGAATGGAAGCTTTGGCCAGTTCCATCGGCGAAGAACCATATACCCTTGAAGATGTCTATGAACCTTATCTTCTGCAGATTGGTTTTTTAAACCGAACTCCACGCGGAAGGGTCATTACGTCAAAAGGACTTGCTCATCTTAGAAAGCATCAGGGACGGGATAAGCCGATTGCTTTTTCCGTGGAGAATCTCGCCAATGAATAAAAATTATCGAGTGAAGAAACCTGAGATTGAGATAAAATGACTTCATGAAAGAAATCACTGCATTTGCCCAGAAAGTATTAAATTTTCTTGAACCCGATCCGACGGAGCAGAAAAATATCCTGGCCTTAGCGGACGAAAGTGCCCCATCACAGGCTGATGAGATGAAAAAGTTCAAGGATCGAATCATACAGGCAAGACAAAAGAATGAAAAAGTAATGGTAGCCGGCGATTATGACTGCGATGGAGTCATCTCGACCTCAATTATGGTGGATGCTCTTCGAACCTTAGGCATTGAAACCGGCTTTTATATCCCTGATCGTTTACACGAAGGATATGGATTAAGACCGAAAATTGTTGAACTGGCAGCGGCTAAAGGTTATTCACTGCTGATTACGGTAGATAATGGAGTAGCGGCTAATGAAGCCCTGAAAAAAGCAAAAGAAATCGGACTTGAGGTCATTGTTACAGACCATCATCAATTTGATGAAGAAAATCCGCCGGAATGCTCTTTGTTTATCCATCCCTGCAAACTCGAAGAACCCTATCAGAAACTGTGTGGTGCCGGTCTGGTCTATGAGATTTTTCGATCCTATGGGCTCGTTAAGCCAGAATATTTGCAATGGGCAGCCACCGCAACCATTGCCGACTGCATGCCAGTTCGTGATGAAAACCGGACAATTATTCGTCATGGTTTAGCGGCAATGAATGATAACTGCGAACTGCATCTGGCCTTATTAACGAAAAAGAGTCATATGAACGAAACGGACATTGCTTTTCAAATTGTTCCCCGGATCAATTGCATTGGTCGATTATCCAATATGGCGAATGTGAATACATTTGTTCGCTACTTCCTGAATCCGGATCGCCGTCAGATCAGCAGTTACGCCTTTAAGGTGGATGAGCTCAATTCAAGAAGAAAACAGATGTCTTCTCAGATCACTGAATTGGCCAGAGGGAAACTCAGGCTAAGCCGTCCGGTTTTGATGGCCAGTGATCCGTCTTTTCATGAAGGAATTATCGGAACGGCTGCAGGTGGTTTATGCGAGCAATATCGAAAACCGGTGATTATCGTTTCTGAATCGGCAAATGGCTGCAAAGGAAGTATGCGAGCTCCTGAAGGATTTGACTGCGTAAATTTTTTGAAACCTTTTGAGAAGTTTGAAGCGTTAGGCGGTCATAAGGGAGCTGCTGGCTTTACGGTAGCTAAAGAAAATCTCGAAGAATTTGATAAATTTGTCTTTCGTCATGGCAGGGAAATTGAATGGAACAGACCGGAAGCAAACCTGATTCCAATTACAGAAGAAGAAATTACGATTGAAAATATTCAAAGTCTCGATGCACTGAGACCTTTTGGAAAGACGTTTGAAGCTCCAAAATTTGTTTTAAAAAATCCCAGAATCACTTCGGTATTTGACCTGTCGAATGGGAAGCACCGCAAGTTTACGCTTGCCGGCGGAGCAACTGCTCTGCATTTTAACCAGACTTCACAGGACATGCAGGCATCGGTTTTATCCATTAAGGAAATTCATGGAACCCTCGAAATCAGTGAGTATCAGAATCGTAAAACTCCTGGAATGATTATCGATGAAATTGTGTACTTCTGATCTATAAAGTGGTATAAATATTTGTCTGCTTTTTTCTGATTGATGCCTATGAATTGAAATTCAGATCAATCAATCATGCAGAATTCTGATTCAAAAGACCATCGTCAGGATAATTGATCACCATAAATGATAGTTTTTTGAATATCTCAGGATTAAACCGATAGAAGTACCCTTTATAAATACAATCAAGATGAAACAAGGAGAATTTATTCATGATCGATTTAAAAGACTATATTGCCAGCATTCCTGACTTTCCAAAAAAAGGCATCATTTTCAGAGACATTACTCCAATTATGCTTGAACCAGAAGCCTTTAAGGAAGTGACTGCCCGTATTGCTGAGTTTGCCAAAGAAATAGGTGCTGATTTGGTGATTGGACCAGAAAGCCGCGGATTCCTTTTTGGCGTTCCAGCCGCAATTGAAGCAAATCTTCCATTTGCTCCAGTACGCAAACCCGGAAAACTTCCAAGAGAAACCATTTCTCAGTCCTTTACCCTTGAATACGGGACTGATACTTTAGAAATGCATAAGGATGCAGTCAAGCCAGGCCAGAAGGTCCTGATTGTGGATGATCTGCTTGCAACTGGCGGAACAGTAGAAGCGGCTGAAAAAATGGTTGAACGTCTTGGTGGAAGTGTTGCCGGGTATGCTTTTGTGATCGAACTGGATGATCTTAAGGGTCGTGATCGTTTAAGCAAAGACGTACCTGTTCTTGCGCTGACACATTACGAAGGTGAGTAAACGACTATTAACTATAGTCTGATAACTAAAACCTAAAATCAAACATCTGCTATAGAAGAATGCTTTGTTCTTAAGAGAAAAAAGAAAAGCCTTTAGATCCTGCATGCATCAGTGGGATCTGAAGGCTTTCTCTATTCCTGATTTTGTCGATTTGTTGAAAATTAAATCTGAACAGCAGTCAAATGTTAGACGAGAAGGAAATCAGTACAGGCTCTATAAATAAGCGCTGACAAGAAACAACGTCTTTATTAAATGTATAATACATATCGATAAACGAAATGGTAGGCAAGCTATTTCTTACATCGGATAGACCGTAGCTATGTTGAAGGAATGTCTGAATGTTTCTTTGTAAAAATTAAATTGCAGATAAGAAATCTCTGACTTTGGCGAAGGCGTTGCGCAGCGCTTCATTGCAGCAGCTCCTGCCTCCTTTCAAGAAGGTTTTCTTGAGTTCGATCATAATGGAGACATTTTGTATGTTATTTAATCTTTTTTTAGGACTCACAGGTGCAGCGGTGATCGTATATTTTACGATGAAAGCCTGGCAGGCTCCGAATGGATTTAAGGCTACTTATCTCATCACTCTTCCTGAGAATATTCAGGTTGATCCTTCGGAAATTGCTGAGTTATCAAAAGCTGCAAAATGGCACAAAATCAGAGATGGTCAATTTAAAGGCGAAAGCAAAATCAGTGAAGAAGCTTTACGTAAGTTAGTCAGTGAAGCTTACTCTGATGTTCCGGAAAAGGATATCAAAGTTTACAACGCTTATTCTGGCTATTTTGGAATGTAAGTTTTGTTTGGTTAATAATCGTCGATAGTTTTAGCTGTTATCGTTAGCGTCTAAGTCGTTGGAAACCGATCATCAAAGCAATGATGTGAAAATTCACAGTTAAAAGATGATCTGAATCCAGTTGTCAGAAACAATCAGAGGATTATTTGCATGCTCGAATCTGTCCCATGACTATTCGAGCTTTTTTTGTCTTTCCTTCGCTGATCATGATCGTTCTTTCAAATCTTCTTTCATCTTTATCGAAAAACTTGAGTGAAATCTTTTTTTGAAATAAGCAAAATTCACAGTATATAAACGCCGTTGAAGAAACCGTTTCAGAATGACGAACAGTTGGTAAAAATCACAAAAAATGTGACATCACCTTTGAAGATGCATCTTCACCATGAAGGATCCGATTTGTTTCACACCCACTGCAGCGCATTTACTCACTCGACCCGATAAGACCAGGTCATTGCGAGGTACTTTCCAATTTAAGAACGCGGGACGTTATATCTGATCAATGCAGCCTTCTCATTTCTGTCCTGACACTGCTGATACATGGACCTGTTCCACTGTCCAAGAGTCAGAAGCCCTTTTTTTAAAATATTCAGACTGCCGTTCAGATCCGCGTTGATCAATTTCCCATTCTGACTCTTATATAATTCTCTGTGTATTCGTTTTCCCTTATTGTTTTGCTGTTTTCTGCACTCTTCATCATCCAGAATACTGCATTTGCTGGTATAGCTCTCTTCACAAAGGATCACCTGAATCCCAGCCATCCGGCATTTATACTCAAGCATACGAACAAAAACGTTAAATGGAATCTGGCAGAAGTTCTGATTGTTTCTTTTCCCGATATTTGTGTCTTGTTTCGAGCCAGGGTTATGGCCAATGATCACTGTATCGATTTGATTGGAAACGAATTGATTCACGAGATACCGGCTTGCTTTGTGCAGGTAATCAGAAATCCTGTTGTTCCTTCTTAAGAATATCGCCTGAATCTTCGGAGAAGTTTTTCTTCCATGCTGCTTTTCTTCATAAGATCTTGAAGCCGCAAGGGCTTTATTCGATCTTTGGTTCACGGATTTTAAATACTTCTCATCGATCACAAGAGGATCCATCACGTTTGAAGAGCAGACAGCCAGGTTATTGACGCCTAAATCCAGTGCAGCAATCCGGCGGCAGTCCTGTTTTAAATCCGGAAGAGTTTCCCTGCATCCGACTTCCACCACGATCACTCCGTTTTTTGGAACAATTCGAACGAATTGGACTTTGGAAGTGTCAATCTTTGTAGGAATATAAAGGTCTGTCCTAAAAAGATGGATCAGCCCCTTCTGTAAAGATCGCTTGCTGATCGCCATTAATTCATAGTGGACCACATTTCGTCCTTTTTTCGGATGAAGATATCTGGGAACAGACGGCTTGTTTTCCAGCTTCCCCTCTTTGTATTTCTTATTCAGGCTGAAAAAAGATCGGCATGCTTCGTCTGCCTGCATTTGGGTATGCTTTGCAACTTTGGCAGGCAATGCCCGGTCATCCGGCTGATTGAAATGTGTAAACTCTTTATTGACTGAAGCGTAGGATGGAAAATAGTGATTCTTAAAAAAGAACTGCCTCATAGAATAGAGAGTCGCATTTATAGAGGTTCTTGCTTTTGAATGTCAGCTCATCAAGCTCTTTATATTCAGGATCACTCACTCGAAACAGGTGCTTTTCTATCCGTGTGATGCTCTTTTCCTGTTTCGGTCTGCTTTTCGGATTCATTCTCCGCATTCTCTTCCTCCTTTCTATTCTCCGACAATTCCTCATCAATCATTTTTCTTACCGTTCTTCTCATTCCATACAGTTGACCGGAAAAAGAATGGATAATTGAAACAATATCCTGGGCCAATTCCTCTTCCATTGTTCTGTTATTTTCTTCGGAAGAGATGATGATGATCTCCGTTCTGTTGTATTCGCAGATACTTTTGAGATAGTTGAAGCCAAAGCGGGTCAGCCGGTCTTTATGGTTTATAAAAATCCGGTTGATGTTTCCTTTCATCACTTCATTCATCAGGGCATTGAGCGCTTTGCGGTTGTCATTCAGTCCAGAAGCCATATCTGAGTAAATAACGAGATTGTGGGGATTTCTGGTCGCTGCAAAGGCACAGACTTTCTCGATCTGTCTGTCCAGATCGCCTCTTTCCTTCTGTTTATGAGTAGAGACACGGGCATAGACAGCATCTTTTCGACAATCTTCAGAGTCATCCGTCAGCAGCTGATGCGCCTTAAGAGTTCGAATCAAGGAGTCTCTGTAAATCATTTTGCGTCCCGTTTCTGTCAGCCTGAATTCCATCATTCCTTCATCACAGTATCTTTGAACTGTCCTTACGTGAACATTGAGCACTTTTGCGGCTTCACCCGGTTTATAAAAATCTTTTGACAGTTCGCTGAGTCGGATCATGGGATATCACTCCTTGCTTGTAAGCCTATTCATCTAATGTAATCAGCCTATCATGAAACAGATGTCAAATGTATAGATTTATGTCGATATCATTAATCAGTTGAAAACACAACTATTTACAAAAACTTTGTGAAAATCAATGAAAAAGCCTGTTTCAGGTGCTAAAATGATTTTCAAACATTCAGATTCACATATTATTAACAAAATGATGATAAGAATGAAGAGATTCGACAAAATCTTTAAATATCATCTGGATTTTTCATCAGGAAAGAGAGGGCAACTATGGCTGATAAGAAAAGCGTTACGATGGTTCAGTGTATGGAAAATATTCAGACTTACATCCGTAAACCGGAAAATCTGCAGCTGATTGACCGGGCCTATCAGTTTGCTCTTAAAGCACATGACGGGCAGTTCAGAAAGTCTGGGGAACCCTATGTGATTCATGTCATTCAGGTAGCAAATATTCTGGCCGATTTGCACTGTTCACCAAAAACAATCGCTGCTGGATTGCTTCATGATACGGTTGAAGACTGCAAGGATGTAGAACTTGAAACGATTTCAGAGAAATTTTCTCCTGAAATCGCACAGCTCGTTGATGCGGTTACCAAAGTAGGAAAACTGAATCAGGAATTCAAGGATGAAAAGGAATACCTGGCCAGCAACCATCGAAAGATCTTTATTGCGATGGCCAAGGACATTCGAGTCATTCTGATCAAGCTCTCAGACCGTCTTCATAATATGAGAACACTCGAATTTCAGCCAGAACATAAGCAGAAAAAAATCGCCCGTGAAACCTTGCAGGTATATGCTCCCATTGCTCATCGATTAGGTATTTCAAGGGTGAAAAACGAGCTTGAAGATTTGTCCTTCAAATATCTATTTCCTGAAAAGTATCAGAGCATTAAAAATCTTGTCGCTAATCGCGAAACAGAACGGAATGCTCAGGTCAGAGAAATGATTTCAGATATAGAAATCATTCTTCAGGAGTATAAAATTCCATATCGGATCTTTGGAAGAAGCAAGCATTTCTATTCTATATATAAAAAGATGACTTCAAAGAATAAACGATTTGAAGAAATTCTCGATCTGCAGGCCATTCGTATTGTTACCGATTCAGTAACCCATTGCTATGAAATCCTGGGTTATATTCATGCAACCTATCGTCCGATTCCCGGACGTTTTAAGGATTATATCGCAATGCCAAAAAGCAACATGTATCAGTCATTGCATACGACAGTAGTCCACCCAAGTTCAGGAAATATCTTTGAAATCCAGATTCGTACAGAAGAAATGGATTCAATCGCTGAACGAGGAGTAGCGGCTCACTTCCTTTATAAGGAAAATGGAAAGATGACAGAAGAAGAGAAAAATCGGGAAATGGAAGATAAGCTTTCATGGTTCAGAGATTTCTCAATCATTACCGATGAAGAAAGTGAAGATCCACTCGAATACATGAGTGTTGTTCAGCAGGATATCTTCGAGGCCAATGTTTACTGCCTGACCCCAAGAGGAAAGGTTATCGCCCTTCCATCAGGATCCACACCCATTGATTTTGCCTACCGCATTCATACAGAAGTCGGAAACAAAACGGTTGGAGCGGTTGTGAATGGCGCTATTGTTCCAATTAATACTCCGTTGAAAACAGGAGATGTCGTCAACATTCTGACAAATAAATCATCAAGCGGACCGAGCAGTGACTGGATTAAAATTGCTAAATCACCTCACGCTCGAAACAAAATTCGGGCTTTCCTTCAAAAAGAAGAAATCAGAGACCGCAAAGAATTGATTCACCGCGGTGATGCCATGCTGACAGAAGAACTCAAGAAGCAGAAAATGGATAGTTCACTTCATAATTCCAAGAAGCTTGAAAGCGTTTTGAGCACTCTCTCTTTTAAAAATCTTGAAGATCTTTATGTTGCGATTGCTTCAAAAAAAGTTGCTGTTCAGGCTGTTGTTGATCGATTGATCGGAACAAAAAGCGCTCAGGACGACAATGAAGAAATTATAAAAATGTATAATCGACCAGATCGAAAGCTGAAACCGAGTGCCTGTGGGGTCGTAGTACCTGGCATTGATACAATCCAGGTTTCTTTGGCTACCTGCTGCTCACCTATTCCCGGAGATGAGATCATCGGGTATGTTTCAAAGGGGAATGGGGTTAAGGTTCATCGGGCTGGCTGTCCAAATATTGCCAGAGAAACCAAGCGTTTAATCCCTGTAACCTGGGGTGAAGATCTTGAAGATAAAGTCTTCACAGTACATCTGGTGGTTCGTTCCGAAGATAGAAACTATCTGCTTTCGGATATTGTCACTGTTCTTCAGCAGCAGAAAATAACTCTTAGACATATAACAAGTGGAGTCGATGCCAACGATTTAACCGCAACCACAAAGATGGAAATATCTGTTCGTTCTCTGGATCACTTGAATGTCATTATGGCAAATTTAAAAAAGATTCCATCTGTGATGGAAGTTGAACGTGTATTGCTCTAAAAATTTACATCCTGACCTCCAAATTGTTTTTAAAATGATCAAGGAAAACAATTTGGATTTTTCTTTTTGAATGATTCATTCCGATCGGTCAGTCAGCCGGTATTGCCTGAACAAATAAACAAAGATTGGACTCTTAAGATGAAGGTTCGAATGAAAGCTCTGGAAAATTACAGTTGGAAAAATTGGATAAAAAGCTGTGAAATTACAATGTATTCCTGCTATCGTCAGATTATTGAAGATTGTTGTATATACAGTTTTTTGAATCAGACAGCCTGGTGAAATTCAACAGAAATTAAAGGAGAAATAAGAAATGAATACTCTTTATATTGCGCAGAAAATCTTTTCACTCTGGGGAGAATATGATGTAACGAATGAGCAGGGACAGATGGTTTATCACGTCAAGGGAGTTCCATCTTTCCTGAGAAAACAGCTGATTTTTGATGCAAGTGGTGCTCAGGTTGGAGAAATCAAACAGCAGTTTTCATTTCTTCCCGAATTCAATATCTATATTCATGGGCGCCAGGTTGGAACCATCAAATCCAGGCTGAGCCTGTTTAAAACCAATCTGGATCTGAATTATTATCACTGGAACGTAGTGGGAAATTTCTTTGCGTGGAATTACCAGGTTTTTTCGCAAAGTAACCGGGAAATCGCCACAATTGGAGTAGAGCTCTGGCACATGAGTGACCATTATTATATTCGTTTTGATCAGGAACAGGATGCTTTGCCTTTGCTTTTGCTGGCTTTAGCGATCGATTGCATTCGTGATGCCAGCCAGCACAGCGGTTAAAGGGAGCTGACTTTTACTTTCTTGCTTTTTCACAAAACTTCACTTAAGATAAGCCTGAGGTGAGAAAATGCGTAATACAGAATTCGAATAAAATTGGATATATGTTCTTAATGGATCATAACGGAGGAATTCGTATCTGTGTTTACGTGCAAAAATCTCAGTGTGACGCTGGCTTCAGGCAGGAAGCTGGTAGAAAACCTGACCTTTTCCATGTCTGATCATAATCATATCGGTCTGATTGGAGAAGAAGGAAATGGTAAATCAACATTATTGAAAATCTTCGCTGGTGATCAGCCTGACTATGTCAGGATCACTGGCTTTTTTTATTCTGATCAGAAGATTGGATATCTTCCTCAGCAATTTGATGAAAAGTGGCTCGATCAAGAGCCGCTGCATTATCTTCTTTCTGAAGAGCCTCAAAAAGAAATCGAAATTAGTGCCTGGAATCGGTTGAGCGAAATAGAAAAGCTGGCCGTTCAGCTGAAAATTGATCACGACTTGATCTACCGGGATCAGAATATTTCAACTTTATCTGGCGGAGAGAAAGTCAGACTGCTCTTTTTGAAAATGATGATGAACGAGCCGGAAATTTTTTTGCTGGATGAACCATCAAATGATCTGGATCTGGATGCCTTAGTCTGGATGGAGAACTGGATAAAGAATCAGTCTGCTCCCATTCTGTTCATTTCTCATGACATCAGACTTCTTAATACCTGCGCCAACAAAATTCTGCATATCGAGCTGCGCAATAAAAAAACAAAAACACTCAATACAATTTATTCAGGGAAATACGACGAATATTTAGAATCGAGAGCGAATCTGCTCAATCGTCAGAGCCGGATTGCTTCTGAAGAAAAAAGAGAATATCTCAAGAAAAAGCAGCGCTTAAATGACCTTCATAACAAAGTGGAAGGCCGGCTGAAAACCGTCTCCAGACAGGCTCCTCATGAAGGCAAGATGCTCAAGAGATCGATGCGGTCCGTTCTGAATGCTCAGGATGCTTTAGAAAACCAGAGTTATTCAAAAACAGATTCTGTGGAAGAAGGAATTGGATTCATACTTCCAGAACGCTCCTTTCCATCCAATAAGAAGCTTCTTGATTTGGAACATTTCTGCTTATCTGTGAATGGTAAGCTATTAATTTCAGAATTTGGTCTTCGTTTAATTGGACCGGTGCATCTTGTCATTACTGGCAAGAATGGTTGTGGAAAAACGACACTGCTCAGACAGATCAAAGAAATTCTGAAAGATACGCCTGGAATTACAGTTGGCTACCTTCCGCAAAATTATGAGGAGGTCTTTAAAGCTGTTTCGACTCCGGCAGAATATCTTGAACAGTTTACCGAGAATTCAGTTTTAGCCAGAAAAGCATTAGGAAGCATGAAATTTACAGAGAATGAATTGGAGCAGAAAATATCTAAATGTTCTGGAGGCCAGAAAGTGAAAATGATACTGGCTTCCATGGCTATGCGTAATTGCAATGTCCTTTTGCTTGATGAACCGACAAGAAATTTATCCCCGCTCAGTGCCAGAGTTCTGAGTGAAGAACTCTCCAGGTGGAATGGAGCAATTATCGCCATCAGTCATGACCGGGAATTCATTCAGGAAGTTTTTACTTTGAAAGCAGTTATAGAAGATCAGATTTTTCAGATTCATTCCATGGATGAAAAACCAGATTGAATTGGATTCTGATCATCATTATCCATAAGAATTATTTGCTTTTCCATTCTGCAATGAGCAACGATCTGCAATCTTAAAAAAAGTTATAAAACCATATAAGAACCTAAAGTAGAAAATAACATCCAAAAAGAACATATAAGCCAATAGACCAACAAAAATAGATGGATGAGATTGAAATCAGTTGATTCAATAAGGATTACAAATGTTAATCTGAAAAAAGCTATAACAAAAATACAAAAACAAAATCGGAATCTTTCATGTCCCATGATTTGAGGCATAAGAGATTCCGATTTCCTTTTTTGAGCATTCAAACCAAAATCCTATTCACATGGCCAGTAAAAAATAATTGATCTTCTAGATGGTCCGTTTTGAATGGATAATTTCAAATCTGCTGGATTACATGAAAAGTGAAGCAATCAGAATGGATTGATCAGAAAAGATGGCTGATCAGCAATAATTCTTGCAACAAAGCAATAGGCCAATCGAATGGCATTCATCAGATCATCCAGTGAAGCTAAACCGCTCATATTATGGGCATAGCGAACCGGTATCCCGATCACAATGGCAGGAATTCCTTTTTGAATAAATGCGGCGGCATTCGTTCCGCCGCCAGCTCTGGCTGCAATCTGCAAAGGAATCTCATAATCCAAAGCCACCTGTCGAATCAGACGAATCAGACGATGATCCGTGATGCTTGATCGATCAATGACCCGAACCATGGGACCTCCATTCAATCTTGTTGAGACTTCATCTTCGGATTCGAAAGTATCATCGGCAGGACAGCCTTCAAAGCAGACTGCGATATTTGCCTGTATGTTTGACATGGCGGCAATAGCTCCTCTTTCACCGACTTCTTCCTGTGAACTGGCCAGAGCGATTACATGTGAAGATAACCCATCCTGATCGAGCCATCGTAATAGAAGAAGTTCGGCACATAAGCCAATCCGATCGTCGAGAGCTTTGCCTTTAACAATACCTGGTGCTGCCATGAATTCAAAACGGCTCTGAGGGATGACGAAATCACCGCAGGCAACATTCAGTTTTTCGACCTGTTCTTTACTCGTACAGCCGGCATCAATGAAAAGCAGATTGGATTCATCTGTGTTTTTACCATAATGCACTGGACGAGTGATCGCTATGGCAGGAATCAGCTGATTATCAGCATTCAGGATCTCAAAGTCCGATCCGGATGCGTTTTTTAAATCCCATCCTCCAATGGGAAGGCATGAGATGATGCCGTTTTTGTGAATGGATTTGACGATAAAACCGACTTCATCCATGTGAGCATCCAGAGCCACTGTAAACCTGTCTGATTGATGGCTGCAGGAATGATCTAAAGGAAACAGGTAGAGATTACGTAAAGCATCTTCTTTGATATCACAAAACCTGCTGCATGACTTTCTGATCATTTCGCAGACCTCATCTTCATGCGCACTCACGCCAAATGTATTGGATAATTGTTCAAGAAGTCCGACAGCATCCTTCTGGATTTCTGGCGGGATTATTGGCGCCAAATCACAGAGGTCTTTTTCAGGACAGAGTTTTCGCTGATAATTATTGTTTTGCATTCAAATTTTTCCTTTCCGCTTCCTTGACTGATTTCTGTTTTAGTTTTTCTGTTGAGGTTTCAGCTTTAATGTCAAAGTGTTTTCTTACAGTTCTCTTCTGAAATTTTTTCAATGTGAATATTACCGATGCCTTCCAATGTGAATTACAAACATGAACATCTGCAGGATAAAAATCATCAGGCATGAAAATATGCAATATGGACTGGATTGCTAAGATTGAAAGGAAAGCAGAGGTGCTCGCATGAAAACCGCAAAAGAACTCCGAGTTTCACTCGAAAAAATCAATCATAAATCGTACCCATATTATAAAGACCTGAAGGGAAGTTATAAATTTAAAAATTTTATTCTTGAAATTAATCATGTTCAGTCAGATCCGTACGCCTCTCCAAGCGATCTGACAGTCCGAATTCTAAGACCGGGATTTCCATCCGTCTATTATGAAAAATATGAACAGAGAATCGCTTTGCAGGATCAGATTCTCAGACTCTTTCATGAAGGGCTCAAGGAATATGCCTCCAATGGCAGGTCAAAGAAAAGCGGATCCTTATCGGCAAGCCGACCCAATCAGAAGGTGCTTGAACGAAGCGCATGCACCATCAAACCGGATACCGGTGAATTGATCCTGAAATTCCATGCAGCCTTTCCAGCTGCAGGACGAAAGATTCTTTCTCATGAATTGATTCGAATTCTATTTAACGAATTGGAACCGCTTGTGGATCATTACCTGATCTACGATCATCTTTCCAAAGAAAATCAGGAATGTCTCCAGCGCGCTTTTGAACTTTCTGTCGATCAATGTGCTATTCGTCATCAGCTCAAAGAAAAACATTTAAGTGCATTCATTGCTGATGGGGCAATTCTGCCAAGAAAAAGCGGAAATCTGGATATCCCTATGGCTGAGGCAATTCCTTTTCAATCCCCCGAATCTCTGATGGTTGAAATGGATCTTCCGTATCGAAAGAAAATCAGAGGAATGGGCATTCCAGAAGGTATTGTTCTGATCACAGGTGGTGGATATCATGGAAAGTCTACGCTCCTGCAGGCCCTCGAAGAAGGCGTTTATAACCACGTGGATGGCGATGGACGAGAGCTTGCTATTACTCGATCGGATGCGATGAAGATTCGGGCTGAAGATGGAAGAAGTGTTAAGGCAGATGATATTTCAATGTTCATCCAGAATCTGCCGACTAAAAAAGATACTCGCTGTTTTATGACTGAAGATGCATCTGGATCCACTTCTCAGGCAGCGAATGTGGTGGAAGCCATTGAAGCAGGAAGTAAATTATTATTGGTCGATGAAGATACCAGTGCCACGAATTTTATGGTCCGCGATGATCTAATGGCCAGTGTGATTTCTAAAGATGAAGAACCGATTATTCCATTTATTGCAAGAATCAGACCGCTAAAGGAAGAAAAAGGCGTCTCAGTCATTCTGGTTGCTGGCAGCAGCGGGGCATTCTTTGATAAGGCAGATACTGTCATTCAGATGGATGAATATGTGCCTAAAGATATCACGCAAAAAGCCAAAGAAGCGATTAAAAACCATACGCAGTCTTCTGTGATTGATGATGTGCCTTTCAATCAGGAAATTCGAAGTCGTATTCCATTAAAGAATCGAGTCCTTGATCAGGATCGGATCAAGGTAAAAACAACCGGATTAGATACGATTTCAATTGGAAGAGAACCCATTGACGTCAGATACCTTGAACAGCTTGTTGATCCTGAACAGTTGAAGACTCTGGGAAAAATGGCAGTATATGCCGGTAAGAACCTGATGGATTCAAAGAGCAGTCTGGATATGGTCGCTGGGGAAATGTGCGATCTGATCAAAAGAGATGGCTGGCAGATCTTAGGAAAAGGCGATTACGCCCAGGTCAGAAAACAGGATCTGATGAATGTTCTTTCCAGATGGAGAACTCAGCCCTTTATCCAGCTAGAAGACTGAAACAAAGCAAAAAGAAAAACATGAACCGGATGGATTCAAACGGTTCGACGAGAGTAAAACAGCTGATATCCGTTTCGGAATAAACCAATTACGGCGTCTGTTCAATGGCAGACGCTTTTTCTATGCAGCAATGTGAATTTTGTATTTGTTGGGGTCTGATAATACTGAATTCAATGAGTGAGTAAAGAAATGAATCTTGAAGTTTTGTAGAGAGCGGATTGGAACGGGAGAGAAATATAAAAAATTCGAACTGTTTAGAATCCTGAGAAATTCTTTAGAATATGAAGAGAAAGCCGGACAAATAATCAGAAGATGATCGATGGGGAAACGGGGAAAGGATGATTTAGAAATGAAGCGAGTTGATTTTTCAAATGGCCGAATATTTCAGAACATACTTCTGAGCGCTATTCCATTGCTTGTCGCTCAGCTGTTAAACCTTCTGTATAACATTGTAGACCGAATTTACATTGCCAGAATTCCATCGGTGGGCATGGATGCCTTAGGAGGAATAGGTCTTTGCTTTCCATTAATTTCACTGATTACCGGATTTACAAACCTCTATGGCTCAGGAGGATCACCGCTTTGTTCTATTGAACTAGGATGTAAAAACCATCCCAAAGCAGAGAAGATCATGAATACGTCAGCGATTCTTCTGATTGCAACCGGCTTTGTTATTACCTGTCTTGGCTGGATGTTCTGTTCTCCGATATTAAGACTTTTTGGAGCGTCCGATCAGATGCTGACATACGCCTGGCCATATATGATGATCATTTTTTCAGGTACGATCTTTTCCATGTTTTCTGTAGGTATGGCTCCATTTATCAACGCCCAGGGATTTTCCTATATTGGAATGTTATGCGTGATTGCAGGAGCCCTGATTAATATTGTCCTGGATCCCATTTTGATTTTTGTCTGTCATCTGGGAATTCAGGGAGCAGCCCTGGCAACCATAATCGCTCAGATGATTTCTGCTTTGATTGCTTTTTCCTTTTTAAAATCGAAGAAAGCGAGTCTGAAACTGGATTTTAAGGAAATCAGACAGTTTTCCTGGGATATTGCCAGAAAGATTATCGGACTTGGATCAGCAGCCTTTACAATGCAGCTGACCAATACGCTGGTGCAGATTGCAGGTAATTTTCAGTTATCTGTGTATGGAGGAGATCTCTACATTTCAATACGAACAGTTATCGCATCCATTACTCAGATTATGGATACTCCTGTTCATGCGATGTCCGAAGGCGCTTCGCCAGTTCTTTCCTACAACTATGGAGCCAGGAATGGAAAGGGAATCCGCAAGGGAATATGGATTATGGCGGCCATGGGAATTAGCTATACCGCGGCTGCCTGGGCGACGATTATGATTCATCCAGCGTTTTTCATTTCGATCTTTTCAGATGATCCCTCTATGGTCAATATGGCAATTCCTGCTTTGCAGATCTATCTTTTTGGATATGTATTTCAGTCGCTGCAGTATGCAGGTCAGACGGTATTCAAATCGCTTAACCGGAAGAAGGAAGCAATCTTCTTTTCTTTGTTTCGAAAGGTATTCATTGGGATTCCCGGAATGTTTATCATGCCTCTGCTGTTTACAAACAAGGCTTTAGGTGTTTTTGCCGCTGAACCGGTCTCGAATGTGATTGGAGGATTGGCTTGCTTTATAACAATGCTTATTGTCATTATGCCTTCATTAAAGAAACTTGACTCTTCCGGTTTGGAAAACAGAAAATCTGAATACAACGTTTAAAATTTAATATTTAACATTCAATGCTTGAATCTGCAAGCTGAAAATGTTCGAGAACTTTTGTATGAAAGCTCTGTAAAGAATCAATTCTCTCTGTGAACTTAAAAAAACAGGCAGGTCTGCTCATATTGCAGATCTGCCTGTTTTACAGACTTCATAAATGTCAGTGGTTTTCTTTATATTGCATGGTTTCGAAAGTCTGATCTGAACCGATTGAGAATCAGGCAAGAGTCATCAGTTTCTTTAGTTCAAGCCGAATATAAATAATTCTTGAAACAATCTCCCGCAGAATATGTTTTGGCTTTCGATCTGGATACGTATAAAGAGAAAAACAGGAAAACGAGTGGGAAGCCATGGCTGCCGCTCTTTTCGCATGAAGGGAACTGGTCAGAATCAAAATGGGCTGATTACCAATCATCAGCCGGGTGTTTTTCAGGTTTTCCCAGGTACTTCGCGCTTTTTTTTCGAGAACTATATCAATTGGCAGATCACAATGTTCCTGAATATATCTGGCCATCGCTTTGGCTTCATTATAATGGTTTTTGACTGATCCGCCTGAAATGATCAGTGTCCTGTAGAGACCTTCGCGATAGGCTTCGATCGCAAGATTGCAGCGTCTGATCTGCGATCTTGAATAACTGCCGTCATCGCGGCATGGACAGCCAAGCAGTAAAGCATATGGCCATACTTCAGAACTGCTTTTGCCAGGAGTCTTTGCAAAAAAATCACTGACATTAATCTGCTTTTCTTTATTGGTTAAATGATCCTTGAGATCAACAGGATTTATCATCGTCTTAACCGTTTTTTCATTGCTTTCTTTTGCCTGAAGACCATCAAGCGAAATGTATCCCTTCATTCGATTTAAGGAAGGCAAAAAGAGAGTATAGAGCTTCCAGGCGGAAATAGAAGCAATCGCGGTAAAGATCAGGGTAAATAAGCTGAATAAACATTTAGTCTTCTTTTTCAAATTGAATCACCATCCTGTCTTCGTTTTCGATTCTCTGATCAAGAACACTTTCATATAACAAACGGCTTTTGTGTTCAACCATTCGCAAAAATTCTGGGAGATCTCGAATTCTTGAAGCCATCGGAGTCCCTTTAGGCAGACTTGAAAGAAGTCTGCGCCCTTTATCATTCATGCCCAGAATCCGCAGAAAGAAAAAATGATCATGGCTTCTGAAATCTTCCTTTGTAATCTGAAGAAGAATGAACAGACAGGTTCTTTGAATTCTAGCTCTTGAATAGGTTTTCGACACGCAATCTTCCAGAAATCCTTCCCAGGAAAAGTTTTTTTCTGCCGCTTTTCTTAAGCGGTTTTCAATTCCTTCTTCAACCAGAAGAAAACTGCGAAGTGTACTTGACGGACTCATCATTAATGCAGTTCTTAAGGCCGGATAATAACTTGACCAGCATTGCTGAGACATAAAATGATCCGATAAGAATGCCTTTTTTCCTTCGAAAAAATCTTTTCTGGTCTGCGTCGCTGAAACAAAATCTTCGTTTCGCTTAATGCAATAGGGTGTGATGCCAAACATTCGGCAATAGCGAATGTATTGAACTCCCAGGATATCATTGCTTCGCAGTGGCTGGTTTAATGTTTTTTCCGTGTTTCGAACCAGAGAAGTCGATGGATCCTTTATCAGAAGATCAAGTGAACCTGCAAGGGTTTCAAGTTTTTTTAAATCTCCGGTTTCAGAACCAAAACAGATGTTGTTTACTCCAGCTGTCTTTAAGGATTCAATGGCATACATGGCAAAGCGGTCAGCGGACTGAGCCGCATAAATACAGGGCAGCTCAAGAACTAAATCCGCACCTGCCTGCAGACAAAGTTTTGCTTTATCATTTCGTGAAAGCAGAGAAGGCAATCCCCGGCTTGAAAACCAGGAAGTAACAATAATGATCAGTATATCAGGGTGAAGCAGGTTTCTGGTCTGTTCAATATGATATAAATGTCCCTGATGTAATGGGTTGTATTCTGTGATCAGTCCGGTAATGTTCATAAAATCAGTATATCCTTTTGTAAAAATCCTGGATATTTCATGAATATAACAATTTGAGAGTCTGGATCATCGCCTTTGAAATGAAATCGGTTAACGAGAATCAGGCAAAGCCATTCTGCAGGATTTCTTTGGCCAAAAACCAAGACTGACAGGACTTTTATGATATTTTTAAGAAAAGAAAGCATAAGTATAAAGGCAGTGCAGAATTCGCAGTTTGACATCGTGGAATTGTCTGCCTATAATAGCAAATGCTACATGAGGTGATAGTTCGTGAAGTACACAAGAAGAGATTTCTTGGCAGCTTCGGATCATACGATCTGGATTGACGAATGGATCAGTGTTGAAGACAGTGAGTTTTTAGATCACTCTGTCGTCAAGGCTGTTCCAGAATGCCATATAACCGGATCACTTCATTTTGACTCAGAAAACCGGGTGACCAGTGATCTGGATCTTAAGGGTGTTATGACAGTGCTCGATTCGATCACAAATGAGGATCTGGATACAGAATTCGAAGCTGAGTCAGAGACTGTCTATTCTTTTGATCCTGTTTCCCAGGGGGAAGAGGATGAAGAGATTGTGGTGGTTAAAAAGGATACGATTGATATCAACCCTGAAATCTTTCAGGCAATCGTCTTTGAGGCACCCATGAGCATAACCAGCGTATCCCGGGAGGACTATCCGAAAGGAAACGGATGGGCGGTTCTTTCTGACCAGGACAAAACCCAGGAGGAAGAAACAGACCCGAGATGGGCTAAATTGAAAGATTTCCAATTCAATGATGACTAGGAGGTGCGCAAATGGCTGTACAGCAGAGAAGAGGATCTAAACACCGTAAATTAAAAAGAAGATCTCACTACAAATTAAGCAAGCCGGCTCTGGTAAAATGCCCGAACTGCGGTGAGTACAAGCTGGCTCATAAGGTGTGCGATTCCTGTGGAACCTATAATGGCAGACAGGTAATCGAAGTGGAAGTTGAAGAAGCTGAATAAATTCCACAAGATCAAAATCTAATTTGAAAACAAAGAGCGAGAGCTCTTTTTTTTGTCCTTTTTTCTTAGTAATCCATCTTTCGAAACCAATCAGTCTTGCCAATCGATAAATTCACAAGTCAGAAGAGGCAAAAAAAAGATTCAACATATTGGAATTCAATTTCTCGAAATTGGAAAAGCTGGAATCCAAATTGGATTTATGAAGAATTCATTACAGATTACGGAAGAATTTCTGTCATCAAAACCAATCCCGAAAAGATTGAAATTCACGAAAAATGCGCGATACGCTTTCATTTGCCTGAAAACCGTGCTCTTTCAAAAGATAGACTTCTCTACCGCAATTTTGTATAATTTCCTTGCTTTAAAATTTGGAAGGACAGAGGAAAGATAAATGACTTATTTATGGATCGCTTTGTCCGGGATTATCGGTCTGGCTCTGGGAGTAGCCTTCATGGTGATGTATTCCAAAGCGGGACTGAACAAAGATCAGCAGAAGGCAGAACAGATTCTGCAGAAAGCGGAAACTGATGCTGATGCGAAAGTGAAACAAGCCGTTTTAGATGGAAAAACTCAGGTTCATGAGATGAAAGTCGAAGCGGAAAAAGAGATCAAGGAACGGAAAGCGGAGGTTTCCAGACTGGAGACCAAGATGCTGCGCCGTGAAGATTCTCTCAATTTCCGTGACGAATCACTCAATCAGAAAGAAAAGGAAGTCAACCGGCAGCTTCAGAGAGTCAATGACAAGCTCTCGAGCCTTGAAGAAAAAGAAGTGCAGCTTCAGAAAGAGATCGATCGCCAGATTGAGGTTCTCGAAGGGGTTGCCAGAATGTCAAGCCAGGAAGCCCGTGATGAACTGTTCTCACTGGTTGAAAAACAGACTTCTCATGAAATGATGGCTTACATCAAAGAAAAGGAAGATGAGGCAAAGTCGCAGGCTGCGATGAACGCTCAGGAAATCATTGCCCTTTCGATTGAAAGAATGGCCCAGCAGGAAGCGATGGACCGAACCGTTTCGGTTGTCACTATTCCTGGTGAAGAAATGAAGGGTAGAATCATTGGTCGTGAAGGACGCAACATTCGTGCTTTTGAACAGGCGACAGGTGTTGAGCTGAATATCGATGATACCCCAGATCTGATTACAATTACCTGCTTTAACCCGATCCGACGGGAAGTTGCCCGTCTAGCTTTGGAATATCTGATTCGTGATGGCCGTATTCAGCCAGGTCGAATTGAAGAAGTCGTCAAGAAATTCCAGCATGAAGTGGATCAGGAGATTCAGAAAGCGGGCGAAGAAGCTGTATTCCGTTTGGGAATCGGACGAATTGACCGTGAAATTGTCAAGCTGATCGGTACCCTGAAATATCGTTTCTCTTATGGACAGAACGCGCTGCAGCATTCGATGGAAGTAGCTCTGATCGCCGGATCCATGGCTGCCGAGCTAGGACTTAACCAGCACATGGCAAAACGGGCCGGTCTGCTTCATGATATCGGCAAAGCGCTGAATATCGACCAGCAGGAAGGCTCTCACGTGGAATTAGGTTACAAGTTCTGTAAAAAACATGGAGAAAAGGAGATTGTCCTCAATGCGATTCAATCGCATCACGGGGATGTCGAACCGAAGTTTCTGACTTCCCATCTCGTCATCGCCGCTGATACAATTTCTGCAGCCCGTCCAGGCGCCCGCAAGGAGTCTGCTCAGGCATATATTAACCGGCTTGAAAATCTTGAGAAGATCGCTAACGATTTCGAAGGCGTTCAGAATGCCTATGCAATTCAGGCAGGACGTGAAATCCGGATCATGGTGCATCCGGAACAGGTTGATGACATGGCCTGCATGAAGATGGCACGCGATATCCGTGAAAAAATTGAAAGTGAACTGACCTATCCCGGACAAATTAAAGTTAATGTTATCCGTGAAGTCCGTGCCCAGGAAATTGCGAAATAACGAATTGTTAACTAATCAAGGATCCTTCGGGATCCTTTTTCATTGTCCTGGATGAAATCATTCTTATTCTGATTTAATGTTAAATGCTCAGCTGAAGCGAATTAAAGAGTATATACCCGGATTTAATCCATTCGATAAGGAGATCTGAAACCGGAAAAGGATCGATTGATTTGTGATTTGACAGCAACAGGTTAATTTAGAGTACAATCCTTGCATATGCTGATGAAATCAGTTCAGTCTTGATTGAAGGTATAAAGAACTTCATAAAAACGTATGCTGAAGATAAAATTAGTTAATGCTCTCGGTTTTTGAATAGCAGCAGAGCAACAGCAGGAATACAAATCAGAAATATTAATTATATTTTTAAAATAAAGGGGGTTTAAAGCTACTGAACAAAAATCGAAAACCGATTCCTGTTCAAGCTGAGTAATCATGAAAATAAAAGAAAATTGGCATCTGCCCGATCATAAGCAGGCTGCCAGAAGAACAAAGAATGCGGTTGAAGTCATTGATGACTTTCAAATTGATAATGATACCGTAAATATTGGAAATGGAAAACGCTATTTTATCTCCACCTATGGCTGCCAGGCCAATGAACGGGATTCAGAAACACTGAGTGGAATTCTAGAAGCTTTAGGTTATGAAGCGGCCAGCCAGGCAGATCAAGCGGATCTGATCCTGATGAATACATGCGGTATTCGAGAAAATGCGTCGAATAATGTCCTGGGTGAAATTGGTTCCTATAAAAGACTGTACAGAGAAAATCCGGATCTGATTATCGGAATCTGCGGCTGCATGTCGCAGGAAGAAGGGTTTGCGAAAACGGTGCTTGAAAAATACCCGCAGGTCCGCCTGATGTTCGGAACGCACAATCTGCAGGATCTTCCATCCATGATCGACCGGGTGCAGTCCGGGGAACGGGTGGTCGAAATCTACTCCCGGGAAGGAGAAGTATATGAAAATCTGCCCAGCCATCGGGCAAGCCAGCATAAAGCATGGGTCAACATCATGTATGGCTGTGATAAATTCTGTACTTACTGCATTGTCCCATATACCCGGGGCAAGCAGCGTTCGAGAACAATGGATGCGATTTTAGAAGAAATTAAGGTGCTGAAAAAGCTCGGATATAAAGAGATCACACTATTAGGTCAGAATGTGAACGCTTATGGAAAGGATCTTTCTGAAGATCTTTCCTTCGCAGGACTTTTAGAAGAAGCCGCAAAGACAGGAATCGACCGGATTCGGTTCATGACCAGCCATCCATGGGACTTTTCTTCAGAAATGATCGATGTCATTGCCAAATACCCAAACATCATGCCATATATTCATCTGCCTTTACAAAGCGGAGATGACGAAATTCTGCGCCGGATGGGCAGACGGTATACTTCTGAAGATTATCGACGTCTGTTTGATGAAATCAGAGAAAAAATCCCCAATGTCAGCATCTCCACCGATATCATTGTCGGTTTTCCAAATGAATCAGATGAGGCGTTTGAACATACGATGGATATGGTTCGTTACGCTCATTTTGATAATGCGTTTACTTTCATCTATTCTCCCAGACCCGGGACTCCGGCTGCCAGAATGGAAGATCCGATCTCAGAATCGACCAAGAAGGAAAGACTGCTTCACCTCAATAAGGTCTGGAATGATCTGGCTCTCGAAAAAAACAAGGCTTATGAAGGTAGAATTGTCGAAGTTTTAGTTGACGGACCCAGCCGCAAGGATCCAAACCACTATTCTGGGTATACGGACACGTTTAAGCTGGTTAACTTTTCTGGAAACAATCTGAAGGCCGGTGATCTGGTAAGAGTGCGCATTGATCAGGCAAAGACATTCTCCATGGATGGAACGGCCATTGAGGAATAGCTTCCTGTTAAGTGAGAAAAGGATTAATTGGTACAAAATCAGGAGATATCTGCGGATGTCTCTTTTCTTTTGAATTTCTGAAAGCTGTCTATTAACAACTCATGCTGTGAAAGAATTGTTTTTGTTTCCTGTTTTTGATGAACGATCCGTAAAGAATGTGGAGTTTTCAAAACATGAGGAGCTTAAAGCATTGCATCCTCTGGTTTGTTATAATGTTTTCTAAAGGAGCTTTTTACATTTAATGGAAAATAATATTGAAATGATGCAGGAAAATGAAACTGTTGAACTTCACAGTGATGAAGCAAAAACAGATCGTTCTGCAAAGAAAAGAAAAAAAGCAAAAATTCAGCCTCAGGAAATCGTGCGCATCTTTGCATTAGGTGGAATGGATGAAGATGGAAAAAATATGCTCTGCATTGAAATCGATGGAGACATTTATATTGTTGAAGCAGGAATCAAATTTCCTGATGCAAAAAGTGCACTTGGAATTGAATGCATTGTTCAGGATTTCAGCTATCTGATTGCTCATAAGGATCGGATTAAAGCCATCCTGATTACCCATGGCCACGATGATGTCATGGGAGCCTTGCCTTATCTGCTTCGGCAGATTAAGGCGGATGTCTACGCGACAAGCTTTACCGCTGAGCAGATCTCCAAGATGTTAAAGGCCAGGAAAATCAAAGGGATTAAAATCCGTACAGTCAAACGAAAAGAAACCCGGAAAATCGGCGGCAGAACGGTTCATTTTTTCCCGGTCACTCATTCCTTCCCTCAGGCTTACGGTTTAGGAATCCGCACCGAATACGGCTATATCGTTTATTCGGGAGAATTCATTGAGGATTACGATGATATGGAAGAAGCCTACCGGGGGGATTACAGCGAGCTGTCCTTTTTCAGAAATGAAGGCGTTTTATGTCTTCTTTCAGATTCCAAAGGGGCAGAACGTCAGGGACATACGTCTCCTGGACATCGGATCTATGATCTCTTTAATAAAACACTTGATGATTATGAACATCAGCGCGTATTCGTAGAAATTTTCACGCAGTCCGTATTCCGTATTCAGGAAATTATTGAAAGCTGCATCGAACACCGCAGAAAGATGTGCTTTTACACCCGTGACCTGCAGGATCTGATTGCAGGTCTTGAAGGAATTACGGATGCTGTACCTCCTGAACTGGTCATTTCGAATGATCAGATTGATAAGACTGATAATTGTGTTGTCATCATTTCCGGACAGGGCAGAAGTCTGTTCAACCTGATGATCAATATCGCCAATAATGAAGTATCAGATATCTCCTTTAAGAAGGATGATGTAATTGTTGTTGCGACCCCATTGGTTCCTGGTGTAGAAAAAGACTTCCGGACAATGGAAAATGATATTTACAAGCGTGAAGGAATTCTGATCAAGATTGATAAAAACGTCTCCGGAATGCATCCAGCCAAGGAAGATCTGAAGATGATGATCTTTATTCTGCAGCCAAAATACTACATTCCATTTAAAGGGGAATACCGGATGCTTTGCGCAAATGCGATGATTGCCAGAGAAATGGGTATTCCCTATGAAGATATTCTTGTCCTTGATAATGGTCAGGTAGCTACCTTTGAAAACGGGGTTCTTGTCAATACGCAGGAAGTGATTGAACTTCACGAGGCATTGATTGATGGGGAAGAAAACTGGGAAAAAGCCGGTGTCGTTTTAAAAGATCGTGAAACGCTATCTACAGATGGCGTTGTGATCATGGCTATTGGTCTTGATTCAAAAAATCAGAAAGTAGTCAATGGGCCGGATGTGCAGACCCGCGGATTCATATACATGAAAGATGCCGATTACATTACCCGGGATATTACCAAGATCATGATTGATACGATTGAAGAAAATGTAAAAGAAAAGAAGTACGAAAACCTTGAGTGCCGTGCTGAGATTCGTGATAAAGTTCAGAAATATCTGCTTAAATCAACAGGCAAGCGTCCAATGGTTCTCCCGGTCATTCTTGAAATTAATTCCAATCAATAGGCTTTTTTCATAAAGCTTTAGTTCATAGTCTTTATCCGTTGGGTCCTTTGAGACTGATTCAGGACTATGTTATTCGACATTTTGATTTGAAATTGCACCAAATCAGCTGCCAAGCTGATTTGGTTTTTCTTTGATTTTTCCGCGTTTAAAGATTATCTTTTTCAAGTTCGTTTTTCAGAAATAGGAATTTCATGAGAAAATGCAATTTGCCAATTCAATGTGTTGATGAATACGTCAATGATCACGTTCAGAAAGGGGTGTTTCATGACTGCAAAAAAAACCACTAAGCGAAACACGAGATCGGCTTCTACAAAGAAAAGGTCTGCTGTAAAAAGCCGCTCCCGAACTCGTAAAAATACACAAAAGAAAGCATCAGTTCTTACAAGCCGTATTTTCCTGGTCTGTCTGATTCTGTTAAGCGCTGCTTTAAGCCTGATTACGCTGTTCAGATTGGGATTTGCCGGAGCCTGGCTGTATGGAGCACTGTCCCTTCTGGTCGGTAACTTTGCATCGGTTTTGCTGATCTATGTGATTGCTTTTGGATTCTGGATCATCTGGACTGGATGCAAGAAACAGCTTCCTGCCAGATTCTGGGTAGGAATGTTAATGATGATGGCAGGCTGGAGTTTATGCGCTGCGTTGGCTGGTATGCCCCAGAATGATCCATGGTTTGCTTTATCGAGGCTGATGGATAGTGTTTCCGGGATTTTACAGGGAACGGATTTTACCAACTACGGGTTATTGGGAGCCATGTTGTCCGGTATGTTTGGAAGCCTGTTTTCTTCGATGGGCAGCTGGATCATTGCTGTTACCTTGCTGATTATTTCTGTTGTCCTTGTTGGCTGGTCCATGCTGACTGAAGCGATGGAACTTCTTAAGGAAAACTCGAAACAGGCAATTTCTTCAATGAATGCAAGAATGCAGGAAAACCGGCAGATTCGAAAGGAAAACCGGCGTCTGGCCAGAGAAGAATATTCAGAAGATCCTGCAGGATTTGATTCTTCTTATGGAAATGAATTAAAACCGAATACCTTTTCCTTTGAAGAGGCGGCACTGCTGCTTGATGATTCGGCCGAAAAAAGACGGCATATTCATGGCCGAACGAAACGAAAACCTTCTGTTTTCTCCCTGTTAGCGAATAATTCTCTGCTTGACGATACTCAAAGTTCAAAACTCAGGGAAAAAAGAAAAGCAGGCGGTAAAGGTGCAGAAGCGTTCTCGAAATTGAATCAGGATAAGAATGGAACAGGTTCAAATGAAGAATTGGTTCAGGAAGCTGTCCGAATCACTGGCGGTTTTTCTGAATCTGCAATTGTACCAAGTTTCCTGACAAATGAACCCACTGAATTCTTCGGAAACATGAATAAGATGAAAGAATCTGTTGAACAGACAAAAGAGAAACCACAGGAAATGATAACGACTTATCAACAAGCCGGTTTGAATCAGGCTTCTGAAACAGAATCTTCCTTAAGTCAGGTTCAGAAAAATCATTCATCTTCCAATGCAAATTCCAAACCTTTATCTTCAAGGCAGAGTGAAGACCTGAATTCGCTGCGGCAAGCCCGAGGCAACTCGGCAGTGGCCAGAGCTCAGGCCGGTCAGAAGAGTCCAGAAGAACTCATTGCTCAATCTTCGAAAAAGAAAAGTACTGAACCAAAGGAGAATCCGCTTTCAGCAATCGAAGAGATGGAAGCGGGAATGGATCTGGGAATTACAGCTTACGATCATTACAAATTACCAAAGATCAATCTGCTCAATGAAATGTCCAAATCCTCCCGTTCGAGTATCAATACCCAGCAGGCAAAGGAAAATGGAGCGAAACTGATCAGCATTCTCAAGGAATTTAATGTTCCAGCCAGGCTGACCGAAATTCATATTGGTCCATCTGTAACGAAATTTGAAATTTCTCCGGGAGTCGGTGTTCGAGTCAACACGATTACCAATTTGCAAAATGACATTAAGATGGCTCTGGCTGCCACAGATATTCGTATTGAGGCTCCAATCCCAGGCAAATCAGCCGTGGGAATCGAAGTTCCAAATACGGAAAAAACAGAAGTTGGAATGAAGGAACTGATGAAGAATGTTCCTGAAAAATTGAGCAAGCTGCCTTTGGTCTTTGCCCTTGGAAAAGATCTGCTTGGAGAGAACGTTTATGGGCGCCTTGATACCATGCCTCATTTACTGATCGCCGGAGCTACCGGAAGCGGGAAATCCGTCTGCGTCAACTCGATTATTACTTCAATCCTGATGCGGACCCGACCCGATGAGGTCAAGATGATCCTGGTGGATCCAAAAAAAGTCGAATTTACTCCTTATAATGGGGTTCCTCATCTTCTATCTCCGGTTATAACCGATGGCGATTTAGCCAATAAGGCATTAAAGGTCGTCGTTGAGATGATGGATGCCCGCTATGATCTTTTTGAAGAAGCTGGTGTTCGAAACATCAATGCGTTTAATGCATTTGTGGATCAGAATTCAGAGACTCATTTAAAGCGGCTGCCCAGAATTGTTGTGATTATCGATGAGCTTGCCGATCTGATGCTGGTTGCCGCAAAGGAAGTCGAACAATCCATTCAGCGAATTACGCAGTTGGCCAGAGCAGCGGGAATTCATTTGATCGTTGCTACCCAGAGACCTTCGGTCAATGTAATCACTGGGGTCATCAAGGCCAATATTCCAAGCCGGATCGCTTTTGCGGTTTCCTCGTCAGTCGATTCAAGAACCATACTTGATCAGGCTGGGGCTGAACGGCTTCTGGGGTATGGCGATATGCTTTTCCTTGATAACGGGGAAACCGCACCAAAACGAATTCAGGGCGTCTTTATCAAGGATGAAGAAGTCAATGCGATTGCTTCCTTTGTAAAGGAACAGGCTGAGCCTCAGTACGATGATGCCTTTATTACGTTAAAGGAACTGCAGTCACAGGGAGGAGCCGTATCTGGAGATCCGGATGATCCTCTGTACGATCAGATCAAGCATTTTGTCATACAGAGCCGCAAAGCCAGCACTTCGCTGATTCAGCGCCGCTTTTCGATCGGTTATGCCAGAGCGGCCAGACTGATGGATTCTCTTGAACTCAACGGAATCATCGGGCCGGCCAACGGCAGCAAGCCAAGGGAAATTCTGGTGCAGATGAATTATGATGAATAAAAAGATTCTAATGGACTTCTGAAACGCCAAAAACTGAAGCAAACAAAACAGTCCTCAATCCAGTCGATTTCAAATCTCTGGATTGAGGATTCATTTTTGTATTGAAGAAAATTGTCTTCAAAAAGTTGTCGTAAATAAGGGTTGGAATTGCAAGCGGCAATAAGATGATGATGTTTTGTGAATGAATTCTAAAACGGCTTCATGGTACATTGAAGAGGATAAGCGGTTGTCAGAATGGAAACAATGAGTCAATTCAGACTGCAATTAGCCGGATATTATTTGATATTATTAATTTGAATGCTGGTCAATGAATGTGATTTTGGTCAATCTCGGATAGATCTGAGCATTCAGACCAGAGAGATGAAGAACCGAAAACTTGCTCATGCCATTTCTCAGATGCAGTGGTACGCCTTTAGAACAGACGTCCAGTTTCAGTGTGCCAAACGAGGGATCGAGTTCCGTTTGGCTGAGTGTCGTTACCCTTCCAGTAAGACATGCCATCAATGCGGACATGTCCATAAGACTCTGAAGCTTTCCGATCGGACTTTCGTCTGCCCAGATTGCGGATATACCGAAGACCGTGACCTCAATGCAGCTCATAATCTTCGGGACACTGCCGCTTATACTGTGCTTGATCTTCAAACCACTATGTTTTAATGTTTCGTTTTTTTGCTTTAATGTTTCGTTTTTTGTCCTCTTTTACAGACAATAAGGCCATTGATATTGACGCCAAGATGCAGTGTCTGAAGACAGGAAGAAAAACCCAA
>JAAGKN010000862.1_pt1 | contig 52515 bp, 42 predicted proteins | sample 6206371 | NCBI WGS metagenome assembly JAAGKN01 (sample SAMN11533720, study PRJNA540317) | gut metagenome | isolation source: fecal pellets from male and female animal of same cohort | host: Peromyscus leucopus | place: USA:CA | collected 2017
GGTTGAAGCAATCTACAATTTTTGCCTTTCGCGCTATTTTCCACAAAATAGAGAAGCGCATAAAAATAATTTCATTAAATGACAGTAATAAAAATCCGTAAAATACGAATGTTTGTTTATTAAAAATGCAATTAAAACAAATCTCTGTTTCTCGTGAAACAGTTTTAATTTTAATACATAGAAACAAGATTATTAAACTTTACAATCATTTCTAAAAGGCACGCCCCCATCTCCAAACTTTTGACTATAAAAAAAAGCCTCTTAATTGAAATTTTATGTTCCAATCAAAGTCATCTGAATTTCATACAAAAATGTTTCACGAGAAACAATTTATAAAACAGCAAATGAAAACCTTTTATTTTTGGAAGGCAAACCCCTCGTCTTTATATTTTTTTTACAAAGCCAATTTCATAAAAACTTTTAAATAAAACCAAAAATTCATCTCTATTTGAAAGTCTCTATACCTTTTTATCTAAAAAATTCACGCCTTCCCTCATAAAATGTTTCACGAGAAACATTTTATGAACTGCCAATACAATCCTTATGAATTTTGAAAGAGATACACGCCCCCTCTTGATAAATCGTCTTATAAATAATAATTTTCCAAACATTTTTATCCCCTGCAAAAAAATATCCATAAAAAAGGTTCAACCACTTTGCAACTCAAAATCAATTTGCAGGAATTCCAATGCTATTCTATATATTGTATCAAGGTTTATGGACAGCATCTCGAAAATCTCCAAATATCTTATCCCCTGCCCTCCCCATAAACTCTATAATTAAGAAAATTTGATTTTTCAACAATTTTCCAGACATCTTATACAATTAAAAATTTGTAAATGTTTTTGAAAAAATTGTTTCACGAGAAACATATCATAAATCTTTAGTGTTTTTTCCGCTTTTTCTATGAAAAACCAGCAGGAAAATTGCATTTCATAAAAAGTTTGGTTCGCAAATAATTTTATAGAAGCCTTGCAATTATCAAGAATTTAAAATTACATACACAAGCAAAATGTTTCACGAGAAACATTTTGCTTGTGTGTCGCTCTTTCTCAAAATAATCTTAAAAGAAAACTCAAATTTTTTGTCCAACCTATTAACCATTGCACACACAAAGCATAAAAAACTTTGCCACGAGACATTTCAAAACCGCAACATAACAAAATCACAGTGGCAAGAAATATAACAAAACCATTAAAATCCATCTTTATATTTTCCACAAACCAGAGAATCCCTATAATCTCATTGAAATGCATTATTTCTATCAATGAATGATTTTAGCCAGATTTACCCCTTTTTTACATTGAACTTTATTTTGCAATCGAAAAATTTGTCTTTTCAATCGTATCTTTCGATTTACGCTTTCACCACAAATGCCAGCGTATTAAAACTCCCTGCAAATAAAAACATTCTAAAAAACGCATTCCTTAATTTGCAATAGAGAGCGAATCTTTAGATTTGGGAGGCGTTGCAAATACGATTTTGCAATGAAATGAAAAATCGCAGTAACATAGGCGAGTTTTTGCAAGAATCTTGTATAAAATACAGCGGCGATATTTTAGCCGCTGTATTTCAACCTTCCTTAATTTTCAACAGCGAATAAATCTTCAGATTCGGGAGGCGTTGAAAATGCTTACATATCGCTTCATTCGATTGCAAGGCGGTGAACTCGCAATTGACATTTTTTGACATCACTCCATTTGCCAGTTTTTGGTTTTACAAACACGAAAGACAAACGCCGATGCATTTACCTTTCGTGTTGCTATTGCAAAATATTCACCGTTCTTGCAATGCAAAAACAGAGAGCTGACCTTTGCACAATCAAAACTGATATATCAAACGAAAGCGCATCCCTGTTCGGCTTGACGCAAAACTGGCAGTTGAATCGATGATATATAGCATTGATTTTGCGAACTGCATTGCAAACTGTAGTTGAAGCGTTCGATAAAATCGATGTCGGACACTTTAAACCTTCCTTAATTTGCAACAGCAAACAAATCTTCAGATTCGGGAGGTGTTGCAATCTCTTACATATCGCTTTCATTGCAAAAAATATCACTTTCTGAAAACTCTTAGTTTATTCGCACAGGCAGATAATTTTAATGCCCTTCTTTATTTAAAAGTTGTCCACAAAAAGATTTAAACTTACACTCATATATAAAAGTTATTAACATTTTATAAACTTTTTGTGGATAACTTCCATCCATTTGGAGAAAATAGACAGTCATATAATGCAGGCATTCCCATTTGCATGAATGATACAAGTGCCGCGCCATTTGTGCGGCGCTTGTATCATTCTTCCTTAAAGGAATTACACCCAAATCATTTTTACACTAAGACAAAGCAAAAAGTTTTTATCTTCGTTCCAGGCGTTGCTTTTTTTTCAATTTGATTTGAAATTGCCGCTATTTTCAAGAATTGACAATCCAATAGACACAGCCGATGCTCTCATCGATCTGTATTGGTTCTGTCAAGGAATGAATTTTATCCAGTTTCAATCCCTTATGTTTACATCAAACTTTATTTTGCAATCGAAAGATTTGTCTTTCAATCACCTCCTTCGATTTTCGCCTCCAACACAACTGCAAAGGTATTAAACTCTCCTGTGGATAAAAAACTGACTTTCAAACAGTTTAAACGGTGCTTTCACAACAGACGGTGCAAAAAAATTTATAAAGAAATCTTTTTTAGTAAAATTGTTTCACGAGAAACATATCTTAAAAATAAAAAACCGACTAGCAAATTGCCAGTCGGTCGCCTGATGATTATTGTATAAATTCCGCTGGCTTTATTATAGGTAAAACCAGCCCCACTCATTTCATTATATTATACTAACAATTTTTTGTCATTACCAATTTCCGCCATTTTTCACGATTTTGAAAAATTCCCTGCCATAGCTACATAAATTAAGTATACTATAAAGATTTAGAGCTGTTTTGTATTCTGTCCAACCCGACCAAGAAATCAGGCTCTGATATTTTAACAACCTTTATACCTTTAGAGCCTGTTCCCTGTTGATTTATTGCATCGGCACGAACTCTCAAAGTCTTTCCCTGACTTGTCATACAAACAATCTCGTCGTCATCCTTCACCGTAAGAAGTCCAATAATTTCCCCTCGTTCAGCAGTATTTCCAAAGATTTTTTGTCCTCCAGTTCCTCTTCCGTGCGGATTAAAATCTTCAAATTTTACACGCTTGCCGTATCCCTTTTCGGTAAGAAGCAAAATAGTCTCTCCCTCTGTAACTTTTATTGCGCCGGAAATTTCATCGCCTTCTGAAAGCTTCATTCCACGAATACCGCAGCTAGCCCTTCCCATCTCGCGAACAGAATTTTCACTAAAACGAAGCGCCTTTCCTCTACGAGTCACAAGCAGCACCTCTGATTTTCCGTCTGTTGGAATTGCACTTATAAGTCGGTCGCCATCTCGAAGCTTTAATCCGATTATGCCGCGAATTTTTGCATTGGAGAATTCTTTTGTCTGCACTTTCTTTACCACTCCATTTGCCGTTGTCATAAAGAAATAAGTGTCCTCTGTAAATTCACGGATCGGTACTACCGTTGTAATTTCTTCGTCCGCTCCAATTGCTATCATACTCTTTATATGAGTGCCCCGGCTATTCTTTGAAACTTCTGGAATTTCGTGAACCTTTATCCAATAAGCGCGACCGGCGTTTGTAATGAACAGTATGTGATCATGAGTTGAACCTACAAAAATTTGACTGATATAGTCTTCATCAAGCAAGGCAGTGCTATTGCTTCCTGTCCCTCCCCTCCCCTGCTTTTTATATGATGTGACGGAAGATCGTTTTAGGTAACCGAGTTTGGAAATCAGTATAACCATATCCTCTTCTTTTATCATATCCTCTTCATTTATTTGTTCAACTTCATCAGCAACGATTTCCGTTCGTCTGTCATCTCCAAATTTTTCTGCAAGTCCATTTGTTTCATCTTTTATGAGGGAGAGAATTTTTTCATGGTGTTCAAGCAAATCCCGCAAATAAGCAATCAAGGACTCTAGTTCTGCAAGCTCCTTTTTCAAATCCTCAATTTGCAGATGAGTAAGACGCTTTAACTGCATATCAACAATCGCCTGAGACTGAACATCGTCAAAGTCAAATCGTTTTTCAAGGCGAAGCTTTGCATCTTCTGTATCACGGCTTGATTTTATAATTTGAATAACTTCATCTATATTATTTATCGCAATTACCAAAGCCTGCAAAATATGCTCTCGAGCAAGAGCGATTTTCAAGTCGTGCTTGGTTCTCCGTGTAATAACATCATCGCGATGCTCCACAAAATACTGTATAAGATTTTTTAATGTAAGAACCTGCGGGCGGCCTTTTACAAGCGCAAGATTTATAACTCCAAAACTTGACTGCAAATCTGTTTTTGCAAAAAGCTGGTTTAAAATAATCTTTACAATCGCCCCTCTTTTTAATCCTATGACAAGGCGCAGTCCAACTCTATCTGAAGTTTCATCGTTTGCATCAGTGATGCCTTCTATAACTTTATCACGGACAAGCTCCTTTATCCTGCGGATTATATTTGTTGTGTTCACACCATAAGGAACTTCCGTAAAGACAATCGATTCTTTTCCGCGGGTGTCTGTTTCTATCACATACTTTGAACGAATTATTATTTTTCCTCTTCCAGTTGTATACGCCTTTTTAATGCCTTCCCGACCAAAGATAATTCCACCTGTTGGAAAGTCAGGGCCTTTTATATAGTGCATCAACTCTTCAATGGTAATTTCAGGGTTATCAATATATGCATTTATTGCATTTGCAACTTCGCGCAAATTATGAGTCGGCATATTTGTTGCCATTCCAACCGCGATTCCCGTTGTTCCATTGCAAAGCAAAAATGGAAATTTAGCAGGCAAAACAGTAGGCTCTTTTACCGTTTCATCAAAGTTTGGAACCATATCGACAGTTTCTTTGTCAATATCAGCAACCATTTCCTCCGCAAGCTTTGACATCTTCGCTTCGGTGTATCGATACGCCGCCGCAGGGTCGCCCGCAATTGTTCCAAAATTCCCTTGCGGAGTGATAATTGTATAACGCTGGGCAAATTCCTGTCCCAATCGAACAAGGGCGTCATAAACGGAAGCATCTCCATGCGGGTGATACTTTCCAAGCACATCTCCAACTATTTTCGCACATTTACGAGTCGGCTGTGAATTTGCAAGATGGAGTTCATCCATTGCATACAAAATGCGGCGATGAACAGGCTTTAAACCATCTCGAACATCCGGCAAAGCGCGTTGCACTATTACCGACATTGAATAGTCTATATATGCTTGCTTAACTTCTTTTTCAATTGGAACCCTTATTACAGTTCCGCCTTCATTTGTCTGGTATGATTCTTCCATTTCTTATTTTCCTTGTACAAATAAAAAAAATTGTATTCCCCAAAGACTTCCAAAACTATTCAGAAAAGTCTCCGCAATTTTTAAACATCAAGATTTGCATACGTTGCATTTTCCTCTATGAAACGACGACGCGGCTCTACCTCTTCTCCCATACATACAGTGAAAATTTTATCGGCGGCTTCAGCATCGGGAATAGTCACAACTTTCATACGGCGGACCGTTGGATCCATTGTCGTGTTCCAAAGCTGGTCTCCGCTCATTTCGCCAAGTCCTTTATAACGCTGCACTTTCGCTTTGTCCGCATTATCACCCAAAGTCTTTAAATATTCAGCCTTTTCTTCATCGGTGTAAACGTACACAGGTTTTTGTTTTCCCAATGTAATTCCAAAAAGAGGGGGCATTGCAAGATACACATACCCCTTTTCAATAAGTTCAGGCATATATCTAAAAAAGAATGTCAAAAGCAATGTGCGAATATGAGAACCGTCAACATCGGCATCAGCCATAATGATAATCTTATGATACCGAAGCTTTTCAACATTAAATGTTTTTCCAAAGCCTGCTCCAAGAGAAGCGATGACAGGCTCTAGTTTGTCATTATTCATAACTTTATCTGCACGAACTTTTTCAACATTTAACATCTTTCCCCAAAGCGGAAGAATGGCTTGTGTTTTTGAGTCCCGTCCTTTTTTTGCAGAGCCACCAGCTGAATCTCCCTCAACGATATATATTTCACATTGTTCGGGATTCTTTAAAGAGCAGTCGGAAAGTTTTTCGGGAAGTCCAAATCCATCATTGATTGTATTCTTCCTCACATTTTCGCGGGCTTTTTTTGCAGCGATTCGAGCCTTCGCCTCGTTTATCGCCCTTTGCAAAATCTTTTCAAGAACATCAGGGTTTTGTTCAAAGTATATCGTGAGCTTTTCCTTTACAATTTGATCCACTATCGTGCGCACTTCCGTGTTCCCTAGTTTTTCTTTTGTTTGACCTTCAAATTCAGGTTCAGGAACTTTCATTGAAATCACTGCGGCAAGACCTGACCTCACATCTTCGCCCATCAGCTTTTCATCTTTGTCTATAGACTTTTTTAATTTTTCATTTGAATCAAGAGACTTATTTAAAACAAATGTAAGGGCGTTTTTAAAGCCATCAAGATGAGTTCCTCCGTCACGAGTGTTTATGTCATTTACAAATGTGTTTATATTCTCCGAATCGGTGCTGTTATACTGCATCGAAATTTCAGTTATAACGTCATCCTTTGATTCCTTTATATAAATGGGTTCGGCTGGAATTACATTCTTTCCTTTGTTCAAGTCATTGACAAATTCATTTATTCCGCCTTCATATTGAATGACTTCCTCTTTTGGAGTTTCAAGCCTTTCATCCCTAAATTTTATGACAACTCCAGAATTTAAAAACGCCAACTCCTTTATCCTATGCATTAGGACATCATAATCGTATGTTGTCGTTTCTGTAAAAATTGTTTTGTCAGCTTTCCATCTAATTGTTGTTCCGTGTTCATTTGTATCGCCAATTTGCTCAACCTTTGTCTTTGGAATTCCCTTTTCAAATTTTTGAGTGTAAATGTGTCCATTTCGTTTTACAATCGCCTCCATCCAAGTCGAAAGCGCATTTACACAAGAAACACCAACTCCGTGAAGACCGCCTGAAACTTTGTAAGACCCCTTGTCAAATTTACCGCCTGCGTGAAGCTTTGTTAAAACTAACTCCAATGCACTTACTTTTTCAGTCGGATGAATGTCAACTGGAATTCCACGGCCATTATCTTCGACCCGAACGATGTCATCTTTTTCAAGAGCGACAACAATGTCATCGCAAAATCCTGCCATCGCTTCATCTATTGAATTGTCAATCACTTCATAAACAAGATGATGTAGACCTCTTGGACCTGTAGAGCCAATATACATTCCCGGGCGTTTTCTAACTGCTTCAAGTCCTTTTAACACTTGAATATTACCGGCATCATAAGTTGCAGACATTAATATTTCCTTAAAAATTTTTAATTTGATAGGTTCAACGAACTTTTTATTAATTCATATTGTTACTTTTATTTTGCAATGAATATCAGAATTGTAAAATAATACTATTCTTAACAAAAAAAGTCTATAATGCAAATTGAAAATCAACAGACCTCCACGCCTTCAGCCTGAAAAATTATATTCACAAAGAAACACAAAAATTACGAGAAAAAACAAAATAAAAGCCTCTCACATGAGAGTTGATACAAAGCCTCGATAGTGTTCCGGCTGCCGTTCGGCAGGTTCCGCTTCGCTTCACGATACACCGCTGCCTTACAGTAAATTTATTTGCAGTTTTTACTTTGTAAAAACTGCAAGCTGACCTTCAAACGATAAAATTTTGTGCTATAACAACTAGCGGTCAGCCGCCCTCGCAGTCGAGTTTTGTATGCAACTCTCTCTCACGGCTTTTATTTTGTTTTGCTTTACAAAATTTTACCCATCTCCTCAAATCATAATTTTTCATGCTGAAACCGTGAACAGACCTCAATAAAAAGCATTAAAGTATATGGCATGCAAAATGTAAAACTTGTGGGCAATATAAAACCGTCTTGATTTTACACTCGTTTCATAAACTTTCTAACATACAGTAAATTGTCAAACAATAAAAAAACATTCTCCCAATCGCAGGAAGAAAGGTCAAAACCGTGCGCTAGCGCACTTCACGCTGATTGCGGCAAGGATTATTAATTCGCCACTGTCGTGGCGACCACAATCAGAGTGATTTTGCCTTTCTCCCTGCTCATTCAAATTAATCTAACAAGTTTTGCTTGCAGAAAAGAGCATGCAAGAAAGCAAAACTTGTGGGCGAGATAAAACTGTCTTGCTTTGAAAGATTATTGTCAATCTCGCCCATTTATTTTATACTCTAGAAATGAGCGAAAATAATTTAAAGGAAATCTGGGACATTTCGATGAATCAGATTTTAGAAGAATATAAAGCCAAAGGCAAAGAACAAGAATTTTACCTTTGGTTCAATATGAAATATGTAGAAGACGATGTAAAAACAATAAAAGCAAATATTCCAAGTCAATTTTTATGGGATTCAATGGTGAAAAAAGGAAATGTTGAATCTTTAAAAGAGAAAATATTGGAAATTTCAGGGCTTCAAGACATTCAAATCATTCCGTTAATTAAAAATGAACAAATATTCAATGAAAAAAATAATCCAAAAAATTCATTGGACAGTGAAAAAAAAGAAATTTCTCAAATCCCAGAGACGCACCAAACAATCGATGAACATAAAGAAGAAAATAAAATAGAAAAAAAGAAAAATCCTATTTTGAACGAAAATTTCACCTTTGAAAATTTCATAACTGAAGAAGGAAGTTCAAGCAATTTTGCATACAAAGTGGCGCTTTCTGTCGCCGACAATCCTGGAAGAAAAATAAACCCTATTCTGCTCTATGGAGGAGTAGGTCTTGGAAAAACACATCTTATGCAGTCGATAGGAAACAAGATATTTGAAAAATACGGCCCTTCAAAAAAAATTTGTTATGTGCAGGCAGAATCCTTTTTAAATGAATTCACCGACTCCCTTTTTACAAAGAATCCAACAAAATTTAAAAATAAATATAGAAATCTTGATGTGCTTCTCATCGATGACATTCAGTTCTTGCAAAAAAAAGAGGGCATACAGCAAGAACTTTTCTATGTGTTTGAAGCTCTTCATAAAAACAACTCACAGATGGTTTTTACCTGCGACAGACCCTTGCAGGAAATTGAAAAAATGGAGGACAGGCTCGTAAGCCGCTTAAGTTCAGGAATGAGCCTTGACTTGCAGCCGCCAAATTTTGAAACAAGAAAAGCCATAATCTATAAAAAACTTGAAAATAAAAATATGACTTTAAGCAATGATGTTGTTGATATTATTGCAAAGACAGTTGAAACGAATATAAGGGATTTGGAAGCCGCGCTTTTAAAGATTGTAAATTACTCTGATTTCATTGGAAAGGAAATCACTCCAGAAATCGCCCAATCTCAGCTTCAAAATTTTTACAGCAATCCGTTTGTAGGAAACATTTCCATAGAAAATATAATAAAGGTTGTCTCTCAAAATTATAATGTCACTCCTTCCGACATAAAAGGAAAAAAAAGAGACAAAAAATTTGTGTACCCTCGCCATATTGCGCTCTACATAGCAAAAGAAATAACAGAATACACGTTTTCAGAACTCGGAAACGAATTTGGAGGACGAGATCATTCATCAATTATGCATGCGTGCGATAAAATAAAAGAAGAAATACAAAACCACCCGACCCTCAAGCAAAACATAAACAGCATGATAAAAGAGATAAAAGAATTCAAAAACTGATTTTACGATTAACATAAAGTTAAAAATGTGATAAAATATGTGAATAAGTTGTTAAAAACTTATTTTTTTACTAAATTAAGTGGATAAGTTGATTTAAAGTGAAAAAACAGTTGTTTTTATAAACTTAACAAATTATTGAAATATAATAAATTAGGATTGTTATCCACTTTAAACACATCCTTATTGTTATGATTATTAAATTTAAAAATTTAATAAATTTATAAGAATGCGCATAAAAAACTAAAAAATTAAGTGGACAACCTAAAAATTGCGGAAGCAATTTTTTTAAAGGTTTTCGATAAAACACCTCCCACCATAAGTGGGCTTACACAGGAGAATAAAATGAAATTCAACTTTGACAAAGATGCAATGATAAAAGAAATATCAATTGCACAGGAAATCATCACAAACAAAAGTCCTATTTCTATACTTTCAAATATACTTTTAATTGCAAAAGACAATTCATTGACGATAAAGGCGTCAGACACCGCAGTCAATTTTATAACAAAAATTCCTGTAGATGTAATTGAAGAAGGCAGCACCACTATATATTGTGACAAGTTTATGAGCATCCTTTCATCCTCTCCGTCAGGCGAAATAGAATTTTCACAAGAGGATATTAAGGTAGTGATAAAACCGACTGCAAAGAAAATCAAATTCCAACTGAAAAGCATTGCAAGCGAAAAATTTGCTGACATACCGGAATCAAATGACATTCCATTCTTTGAAGTTCCTGCAAAAGACTTAAAGCAAATGATTCAGCAAACTATTTTTTCAGTTTCTGAAGATACAAACAGATTTTTTATGACAGGCGTTTATTTTACAAAAAAAGATGAGAAATTTGTTATGGTTTCAACAGACTCAAGAAGACTTTCCTATAGCGAAAAAAAAATAGCTCCTGAAGTGAATTTTCCATCTGCCATTGTTCCGACTAAAATTTTACGCTGCATCTTAAAAAACGCATCTGATGAAGGAAATATTTCGCTTGCCATAGTAGACAACTTGATTTTCGTAAAATTTGGAAACTATGAATTCTCTTCAAAATTGATAGAAGGACAGTTTCCAAACTATCAAAAGGTGATTCCAGAAAATCAAGCGCATCAATTTCAAGTCAATAGAGATGACTTGGAGGCCGCTTTAAAGCGAATTGAAATTATGATTGACAAACGAGTTGGAAGAATCGTATTTAAGATTGCTCCCGGCACTTTAAATATCAGTTCTCCAGAGTCTGAACTGGGAACAGCAGATGAAGAAATTCCTTGCAGATACGATGGAGATGAACTTTCTATTGCGCTTAATGATAGATATGTGTCAGAACCTCTTAAAACAATGGAAAGTGAAAATGTTGTCTTTGAATTCACTGAAGTTTCAAAAGCCGTTACAATGAGGCCTGAACCTGCTGAGTACTTTTTTCACATCATAATGCCAATGAATTTGATTAATTAAAGGGTTTTTATAAAAAATTTGAAACTAAAGTTGTATGCCTTTTCTTTCTGTTTCGTTATGTAATTTTCGCAATTTAAAGAATGACAAGATAGACTTGTCGGCAAAAGAAGTGTATTTTGTTGGCGAAAATGGACAGGGGAAAAGCAACCTTTTGGAAAGCCTTTATTATTCGGCTTACGGTTCATCTTTTAGAACTCGAACTGACTCTCAAATAATTGCGTATGGCAAGGAAAATTTCAGCGTCATTTCATTTTATAAAAATCAAAATGAAAATTCCCATCAAATAAAAGTCATATATGAAAGGGATAAAAAACAAATTGAAAAGAACGGAAAAAAAATTCACGACAGAAAAGAACTGGTAAATACGATTCCATGCGTTCTTTTTTCTCATAGCGACATGGATTTTGCCATCGGAGAGCCAGAAAAAAGGCGTTTTTTTTTAGACCAATCTTTGACTATGTATGATGAGTTTTACATTGACGATTTGAGAAACTATAAAAAGATTTTAAAGACGCGAAATACGCTTCTAAAAGAAAAAAACTATGATATGATTGAAATTTATGATGTTCAATTAGCGCAAAAAGGACTTGAAATTCAAAAAAAAAGAAAAAAGGCGATATTTCAATTTAACGAGATTTTTGGAAAGTTATATGAACAAATTTCAGGAATTGAAGGGGTTTCGATTTATTATTCGCCGTCTTGGAAAGAGATAAAACAGGAATTTGGAAGCAGGATTCCAGATGTTGATGAAGTCTTGCATATTCTTTGTGAAAAAAGGGAAAAAGACAAAGTGATGTGCACCACTCTTTCAGGACCTCATAGAGATAAAGTTATTTTTGTAAAAGACAAACGGCAATTCATTCCAAATGCATCAACTGGTCAATGCAGGCTTACAGCCCTTCTTTTAAGAGTTTCACAGGCAGTCTATTACACGCAGATTACTGGAATCAAGCCAGTGCTGCTAATGGATGATGTTATGCTTGAATTAGATCCTGATAAAAGGCAGAAATTCACTTCCGCCATTCCAGAGTATGATCAACTTTTTTGTACATTTTTGCCAGGAGAGCCCTATGAGCGATACAAAAGAAGCGATACAAAGATTTATACTATAAAAAATGGAGAGTGGACTTTATGAATGAAATAATGGGTGCGGATTCAGTTATAAATGCAATATTTGATAAAATAACTGAAAGTAAAAAAAATGAAAGTTTACGGCTTATTTCTGTGTGGGAAAAAATTGTAAAAAAAATAAATGGGTGCGGTCAAAATCTTTATGAAAACACTTCGTTGGTAGATTTAAAGAACAATATATTGTTGGTGGAGGCGACTCATAACGGATGGATTCAAACGCTGCAAATGAATTCACGGTTTATTTTAAAAGGTTTGAATATGTATGTTCCGGATTTAGAAATACGCTCCCTTGCGTTTAGGCTAAAAGGAAGCGATGCAAAGTTGTATGAAGTGAATTATGATGAAAAATTGAGAATTGAAAGAAAAAAGGAATTTAAAAAATTTTCAAAAGAAGAGGCGACATTTGAAAAAGGCAAAGTGAAAGAATATAAAAGGGAAAATGAAAATTCGTATAAACTTCCTGATGAATTGTTGAAAAAATTTGAAAATATGAAGAAGAGTGCAGAGAGTTAAAAATAAAAAGGCAATTTCATTGTAAAAAGCAGAATAAAAGCGGAACGGGAGAGTTTACTTTTTAATGCTGAAGCCTTTATAATGACAATATTAACCCTTGACCAAAAAATACAATAAATGATATATTAACACACTAAATGATTTTGATTTTTATTAAGTAAGGAGTTATAGTTCTATGTTACGAACATATCAACCTAGTAGAGTAAAACGCAATAGAAAATTTGGCTTTAGAGCTAGAATGGCGACAAAGGGCGGACGAAAAATTCTTGCGCGACGACGAGCTAAAGGAAGAAAGAAGTTAACTGTTTCTGACGAAAAGAAGCCTTATTGATATTTTAGGGATGGAAGCAGGCTTTAAAACTGGACTTTTTAAGAGATATGAACGAATAAAAAGTCCAGTTGAATTTAAGAATCTGTTTAAATACGGAAAAAAGGCAAGTGTTTCTGGAGCGAAAATTTTTGTTTTGGAAAATAATCTTGGAATCAATAGAATTGGTTTTCCTTTACCCCGTGGCTATGGCAACGCCGTGCATAGAAATTTGTCTAAACGGTACAGCCGAGAGGCCTATCGCTTGCTAAAATCTCAGCTGAATATCGGATATGATATATTGCTATTGGTTTATCCAAACAACGACTCTTTCAGCTTAAGATGTGTTCAATTTAACGCATTGTTCACTAAAATAGGACTAATAAAAGAATGAAAAATTTTGCTTCGGCATTTTTCTGTTTTTTTATTCGCTTTTACCAAAAATATATTTCTCCCTTGTTTCCTTCATGTTGTAGATATACGCCAACATGTTCTCAATATGCTTTGGAAGTGATTAAAAAATATGGTTCTGTTAAAGGCTCTTTTTTAGCAATAAAGAGAATCTTAAAATGCAATCCTTTTTTTAAAGGTGGATACGATCCTGTTCCATAATTCTTAAATCTGGAGAAAAAAATGAATAAAAATACTATCATTGCAATGTTGCTTTCTACAATTGTTCTTATTGCAGCGTTTATTATTCAGCCTATTTTATTTCCTAATGCATATACTGCCGAAAGAAAAGAAAATTCTAATGCAGTGCAAGAGGAGTCTTTAAACGCTGAAGATTACAACAATGAACATACAAGCGTGCAAAAGAACGCTTCAATTCTTGCTGATGTTGAAGAAGATGAGCAGGTTGAAGAAAAGAGAGTGACTTTAAATTTTGAAAAAATTGAAGTGGAATTGACAAACCGTGGCGGCGATATAGTAAGCTTTAAGTTAAATGACCATATTGATGTTGACACTGGTGAAGGCGTTCAAATGGTGGATAATATTTCAAATTTCAACAGGGCGTGTGCATTGAGTTTTGGAGATGTCTATTCACCAATTGTAAACGACTTGTTTACTGTCGAGCAAAAAGATGAAAACACCGTTTTATTCACAAAGAAATTTCGCGTTAAAAATGACGATGACTCTGAAAGCAGTTTTATTCTTGGAAAACGGTATACATTTATGCCGAACGAATTTATGTTCAAACTGGACATTTTAATTCACGGAGAGAATGAAGAAAATAAAATAGACATTGCAAATACAGGATACAACTTGAGAACTTCCCCTCAAATCGGCCCTCATTATGATCCAAAATTTAATAGGTATGAAAACAGACAGTTTATTTCTTTTAATGGAAGCAAGGCAAAAAGACAAATTATCAGTGCAAAGCAATTTAAAGAATATGCAAAGCCATATATTTGGAATGGAATTGCGGGAAAATATTTTGTCGAGCTTGCAATTCCTGAAAATGCCGAAGTGATGAACAATTCCTATTATTCAACGCAAATTGAAGTGAATGACTATGCCAACGCACAGGCAATTATGGTGAGAAGTCCCATAAATGAGCAGGATGTTCAGGACACCTATTATATGTATTTTGGACCTCGAAATGAAAAGGATTTGAAAATTTATAATCTTGCAGATAAAAATGGATGGGGTTTGAGCGGATTGCGTCTTTCAGAATGCTTGCAGTCCAATGGCTGGCTTGGCTGGCTTGAAACTATTTTGAAATGGATTATGGAAATTATCAATAGGTTTGTACACAACTGGGGTGTTTCCATCATTTTAATGACCATTATAATCAAGATGATTATGTTTCCATTTACGAAAAAGCAATCAATGGGAACGCTTAAAATGCAGGAAATCCAGCCGAAAATAAAGGCCATTCAAGAAAAATACAAGGATAATCCGCAAAAGTTAAATGAAGCAATGACAAAAGTGTATCAAGACTCTGGATATAACCCGATGAGCGGCTGCTTGCCAATGATCGTTCAGTTTTTGATATTGTTTGCCATGTATAATTTGTTTAACAATTATTTTGAATTCCGCGGTTCTGTTTTTATTCCAGGGTGGATTAGCGATCTTTCAGTTGGGGACAGCGTTCATACATTTTCAAGAAGCATTCCGTTCTTTGGAAACCAGCTGAGAATTCTTCCGTTGATTTATCTTGCATCTCAACTTTTTTATGGAAAAATCACAGGCAACGGTGGAACGGCTTCAGCAGGATCTTCTCAAATGCAAATGAAGATGATGATGTATGGAATGCCTATAGTGTTCTTTTTTATCTTTTATAATGCGCCGTCGGGACTTTTGCTTTACTGGACTGTGAGCAATGTTTTTCAAATGGGGCAGCAAATCGTCATCAACAATATGATGAAGAAAAAAAGAGCTGAAAATAAAATTGAGGATAAAAAGCGAAGAAGATAGCATTGCTTTTTCACCGAATTTTTAAAATTTCTTTGTAAAAACTATGGCTTTGATTTTCAAAGCCAAAAAAATAGAGGTTTAAAATGACATACGAATTTGAAGGAAAGACAGAAAAAGAAGCGATTGAAATTGCCGCAAGCGAACTTGGATTACAACGCGATCAGTTTGATGTGGAAATTCTTGAAACACAAAAAAATTCTCTTTTTAAAAAAGGATATGTAAAAATTTGTGTTCATACGGTTGATGCTGTTGAGGTGAAAGATGACTATTCTGAGCCAAAAGAAACCGTTTCAAAGGCAAATTCTATTCCACAGGATGAATTTGAACAAAAAATAATTGAGTTTATTACAACGATAGTTGAAAAAATGGGCTATGATGTGAAGACAAGTGTAACATATCGGGAGGAAAAGAAGCTTGGAATAAAGTTGGATTCTAAAAGCTCTTCAATTTTGATTGGACGAAAGGGAAAAAACCTTGATGCATTGCAGCTTCTTGCGAATATTTATGCAGGAAAAATAGGTCATGATGAAATTAGGATTATTCTTGATACAGAAAATTACAGAATTCGCAGGGAGGAGTCCCTTGTGCGCCTTGCATACACAACGGCAGATAAAGTGCATCAATCCCATAAGTCTATTTTGCTTGAACCAATGAATCCTTTTGAAAGGAGGCTTATACACACAACATTAAATGATATTCCTGATATTGAAACAAAATCTGAGGGGGACGGACTTTATAAGCAAGTGAGGATCATTTACAAGGGATTTTCTAGATAAGTTAATTAAAACGATATAATTTTGCAACAAAGTGTAAAAGAAAATGTCTTTATAATAAAGAGTCATGATAAAAGCAATTCACAAATGGCGCATCACTTTTATCATGCATGCAAATAGGCGCGCCATTTGCAGCAGAAGTTTCCGACAGAAACTTTTTATATTTTATTGAGGAATATATGAAAAAAATAATTTTTAAATTTTTAATTTTTGTTTGTAGCTTGTCTTTTGCATCGGCATTGACAGTTGAAGAAGTTGTTCCTGAAAAATATGTGTCTGAATTAAAGGAAAAGGGAATGCTTTATCTTTCTCATCCAAGCGACGACGTGAATTTTTCGATGGTCCCTTCTTCGGCTTACAAAGAAACAATTGAAAATTCGCGAGTGGAAAAAAATCCAAAGAACATTTCATTTGTCGCTGAATTTTTATATTATGTTCCAAAAACCGTTCTTGCTGAAAAAAGCGGAACAGAATCCGCAGATTTTACCATTCAAGACGTTTCAGTGGTTTTTCGTTCAATTAGCAAAATGAAGGGGATGAAATATCACGAGGGAAAGGAAATTCTTTATAAGCAGTCATACACAATTGCGAATCCAGATTCAGACGAGCCTATTCCCGATGTGATAGATGGAAATGCGGATGGAAAAGAACTGTATTGCTATCAAAAGGACAATACATACGGAAACACTAAATATCGGTTAAACTATAAACAAAATGAAAATGAGCTTTTGGTGACTTTTGTGAATTTATTGCCGTTTGGAATCATGGGGGTTTATCCATGTCCTCCGGGCAGCATAAAAATGAATATACTTGCGATTGATTGCGGGGATAGTTTTGTAATTTATATGACCGCCGACACAGACTGCAAAAAGGTTGCATTGTTCAATGTGAGAAAGCAAATGGAAGAATCTATGACTGACAGGTTTAAGGCTATTTATGAATGGTGTCTTGTTCAGTTTTAGTTTTTGATGGAATTGGGGGATTTTATGAAAATAAAAAAAATAATGTTTGCCGCTCTGCTTGGAGCAAGTTTTTTGATGAATGGAGCGTGCAATTCAAAAGGAAGTTCTATGGATTCAATTAAAGGAAAAGACGGCATTTTTGCGGTTATGGACACTTCAAAGGGAGAAATCGTTTTGGAGTTGTATTATAAGGATGCACCTTTGACGGTGTGCAATTTTATTGGACTTGCAGAAGGCACGCTTGATGCGGCTGATGGAAAAAAATTCTATGATGGATTGAAATTTCATCGTGTAATCAAGGACTTTATGATTCAAGGCGGAGATCCTCTTGGAAATGGAACGGGCGGTCCTGGCTATAAATTTGCGGACGAAGTTGAAACCCCCTATAAATTCGATGGAGCTGGAATTCTTGCGATGGCAAACGCCGGCGCAAACACAAATGGAAGCCAGTTTTTTATCACTCATGTTGAAACGCCGTGGCTTGATGGAAAGCACACGATTTTTGGAAAAGTTGTTGATTCAAAAAGTCAGGGTGTTGTGAATGCTGTGGCTCAAGGGGATTCTATAAAATCTGTAACTATTATTCGGCAGGGATCGGACGCTGAAAGTTTTGGAACGACTCAAGAAGATTGGAATAACTATTCAGATGCGGCGGTGAAAAAAGTTCTTGCCGCAAAGCAGTCAAAAGACAAGGCAAAAATTGCTGAAGTTGAAAAGGCGTTCCCGAATTTTTCTAAGACGGTTGATGGAATTTATTACAAGATTACAAAGGATGGTTCTGGAAAAAAATGCGGGGCTGGCAAAGATGTGGCTGTTGAATACAAAGGTTATTTTGTCAATGGTCAGGTTTTTGATGAGTCGAAAGGTCGAGGTCCTCTTGAATTTAAGACTGCGGCGCAAATGATGATTCCAGGATTTGACCTTATGGTTCAAGATATGAAGCTTGGAGAATCAAGAACAATAGTGCTGCCTCCAAATATGGCTTATGGAGAGAGAGGCATTCCTGGAGTCATACCTGAAAATTCTTATCTTGCATTTGACATTACATTGACTAAAATAAAGTAGTTAGTTTAAATGAGCGGCAAAAGAATGTCGCTCATTTTTTATATATGAGGTAAAGAGGTAAAAAAGAAGGCATTACAATGGTGAATGGAATTAACAAAATTTCTGTTTATGGAGATTCAATTTTAAAGGGTGCAGTGACAGGTACGGGTTCAGGAAATCTTTTTGATGTTCTTGAGGAAAACGGTCTTTCACTTGCTGCAAAAACAGTGCAGTTTGAGTTGAACAATCAAAGCGTCTTTGGAAACATTGTTACAAAAGGAATCAGAAAGTTAAAGCGTGAAATAGAAAGAGGCGTCATTTCCGATCTTGCAATTATCGAAAGCGGTGGAAATGATTGCGATTATGATTGGAACATTGTTTGCGAGACCCCCTCTGAATTTCATAATCCACGAGTTCCATTAGACGATTTTATAAAAACTATTGATGAAATGGTGGGAATATGCCGTCAGAATAAAATCACACCGCTTCTTATGACAATGCCGCCTCTTGTTGAGGATAGATGGTTTAATCACTTGTGCAAAAGTTTTAATGAACAAGGCGTGCGTGAATTCACAAAGGATATGCCGAGCGTTCTTTATCAAAACCACGAAATTTATAACCTCTCTCTATTAAAGTATTGCCGTGAAAACAATGTGCAATTTGTTGATATGCGTTTTGAGATTTTAAAAACAGGACATTATCGTGATTTGATGTGCCTTGATGGAATTCACCCGAATGAGGAGGGTCATAAATTTATGGCGTGCATTTGGGAAAAAGAGCTGCCGAATGTAAAAAAAGAATAGAAAATGCTGGTTATGCACTATAATTCAAGCATATAGACTTTTGAATTGCGTTCTTTGCTCCATTTTAAACGGCGGCTTTCTGGAAGGTCGGAAACTGTTGCAGGCACAAAATGCAGTTTTTCAAACCAGTCGGCAGTTTGAGTGGTTAGAATAAAAATTTTTGTTATTCCAAGCGATTTTGCACGGTCTAATAAAAAGCGCATCATTTTTGGGCCGATTCCAAGATTTGAGAATGCGCTGTCAACGGCAAGAGCCGCAATTTCCGCCTGATTGTTTTGGTAAATGTGAAGCGCACTGCACGCTCTAATTCCTCCGTCAATTTCGTATACGATATAATCGGAAATATTTTCCAAAAGCTCTAAATCAGTGCGTGGAAGAAGAATCTTGCTTTGAACGAACGGCCTCATTATTGCGAGAACTGAAGGAATATCTTGTTGAGTCATTTTACGAATGCCGCCGTAGTTGCTGGAATAAATCATTGTGCCTGAACCTAACTCGCTGAATATTTCGCACGGAAGTGCGCCGTCAGTTGAAGCGTTTATAATGTGGGAGCGAGTGACGCCGTTTTTGCAAGCGAGACGCGCAGTTTTCAAAAGAGAAATGATTTTTTGTTTTTTTAGTAAAAGAATCGAGTCTGTCGTTTGATTTTTCTGTAATTCGTTCGCCGATATAAATTCATCAAGTTCTTCAAGATTCATCGCTGGAATGTGCAAGTCATCGGCAAGCCCGATTTTTTCGGGAGTGTAAAAGTTTTTGAGGGTGATTTCAGAATCCATAACCATAAAAAAAAGTTTGTCCGCCTTTAATTCTATTGCGATTTTTGTCGCCAACGAAACTGACGAAATATTGTAGGGCTTTCCAGTTGAACTCCAGCCAATGCATGGAAAAATAGGCACAAATCCACTTTCAAGAGTGGCTTCTATTGCATCTATTTGCAGGCGATCTATTTCTCCTGCGGTGCCAAAATCTTTCCCGTCAATAATGCCTTTTGCACGCGCTCTCACCCAGTTTCCGATTGTGGCGGTGATTTGGTGCGAAGCAAGTCCTGTCATCACGACATTTGAAATGTCAAAGGCGGCCATTTTTATTTGGGGGATTGCATCTTCAGTTGTGATTCTAAAGCCGTCTTTAAATTCCCATTTTTTATTAAAATTATTTAAAATCTGATCAATTCTTTTTCTTGCTCCAGGCACAACAACAACTTTTAATCCTGCTTGATGAATGAGGCTTATGTCGCGTAAGTGACTTGAAAAAAGCGGGGAATCCAAAACTTCATCGTCAATGTAAATGACGGCAATTGCATTGTGAAATCGCTTTATATATCTAATTACATCTCGGATATTTCGCGCCGTTTTGTTTATTTCTAAATCCTGCATATAAAAATTATAGCGTTCTGGGGCGAATGCATCAATCGATAGAAAAAGAAATGATGGTTTTGCATTCGCCTCAAGTTTTATTCGTAAGAGGGTTTAATACCCCGACACTTGTGTCGGAAGTGAAAATCGAAAAAAAACAAATCTTTCAATTACAAAATAAAGCTTAGAATGCAAAGCGGGGAATTAAACCCGTCTAAAATCCATTCCTTGACAGAACCACCATATTCCGCTGCTTTGCATCGGGATATGGTGATTCGCTGCGCTGCTAAAACTTGCAAGGGGGTTGAAGACGGAGAGAATACATCAATCGATTGTTCAAGAGATACGGGTTTTGTATTCGCCTCAAGGTTTTGCCATCCAAACCTCTATTTTTTCCTTATTTTAACCGATAAAATAACTATGAGTCAGGGAAAAATAATTTTGTTAATGGTTTTGCTGTTTGTGGCGGGCGTGTTATTTTTGGTTGTGGGATTGTATTTAAATACAAATTCCTTTTTAGATAAACTTGCGCAATCCACTGGAAATGAAGAAAAGGGAAAAAGAATAAAAAGGGTGGGAAAAATATGCGCTTCCATTTCTATGGGAATTGGCGCATTTAGCATCGTTTGTGGAGGAGTGATAAAATTGTTTCCGCAAATTATTATGATGATTTCCCTTTTGTATGTTTTTTTGATGATGGCTTGCTTGATTGTTATCGTGTTTCTTTTAAAATAATAAACACACCCTGATGCAACGCATCGAGGTGTTAAACCCGCCTGCGAATAAAACTATATTTTTATCAAATTGCGCAAGACTTCAGCGAATGCATTTCTTTCTGCCTTTGCCGTGAATGCGGCTTCCGAAAGTGTTGGAAGAGGAGGTTCAGAGGCGGCAATCCAGTAGCGGACATCATCTGCTTGCTTGTCGGGAGTGCTGCAATTTGCTTGCGTTGGGGCAAGCCCTGTTCGTGCGCTTAAAGTGCCTTGAAGAGACGAAGCGAGCAATTCAATTGACGCGCGGGCAATTTTATTCTTGCTGTTTGGAACGGCGAATAGTACTGGCGCGGTGAAATGTCGTTGAACATCGTATGTTGTGGATGGATAATAAATAGTGCTGTATTTTGAAATTGTTTCGTAGTCTACTGTGCGATGTTGAGAAAGCGTCATAAATACAATAGCTGTTAAATTTGCATCCATATAGGCATCTATGTCTTTAAAAGAAGTTAACTCTATATTTCTTGGCAAAATTCCTTTCTTTTTGCATTCAGTTAAAAAATTAACGACATCATAAAGCTCTCCATTTGGCTGAATCATTTTTGAGACTAAATCAGAGTAAGTTGAATAGGTTGGATTTTTTACAGCCAAAGTTTGGCGAATTTTTTCGACCATACTGCTCCATGCACTTGCTCCTGAAAATGATTCTACAAGCGCACCAAAAACATTTATAATAGTTTCATCATCGTTTGCAGAAAAGAGAATTGGCGCAACAGTGGACGGCTTTATTTTTGTGGCGAAAGATTCTATGTCAGACCAAAAATTTATGGCTTCAACGCCACTATTTCTGAAGGAGTTAATGTCTATGTCGATTTCATAGTTGTCTATCAAAAGAGGAACGGCATTGACGCTGTTGTTTGTGACGGGCGCGATGCTCTTTATTGAAGAGGTCATTCCATCGAGGATAGATTGAGGAAATCCTCTTTTTTTCTTTTGAGCGATAGATGCAATGTAATCACAGTTTAATCCTGAGTTTATAAAAATTATGTCAGGTTTTTTCGTGTGTTTCAGAGCGTCTTTTAGAGAAATGGTGTTGTCTAGGATTTTTATATTGTAAGGGAGGGAATTCTTGTTTTTTCGCGTGTATGTTGTCTGCAAAACAGATTCAATGGCTTTTTGCGTGTTTTCTGGAACGCCATAGAAGGCGGCTATAGGTTTTTTAGTTGCAAAGTAGAGAATTAAAAACGCTGCAAAAATCAAAACCAAAAAAGCAAGTGCAATAATCAAAACAATTTTATTTAAACCTAGTTTTCTTTCCATAATGTCATCATTTTAACATACTTATCTGCAAATGCAAGACAGGGATTGAAGATTTTCTAAATTATGATAGAATAGATGTAGAGTTTAAAAAATATCAGGGCAAATTTTTATAGGCGAATATAAAGAGGTGTTGGACGAGGGGCGGCCGAAATACCTCGCGCTTTTTGGAGAACGGCTTGCATTTGGGCACTGAATCTATTTTATTTTTAGAAATGAAGGTGAACTATGGCAGAAGAGATTGACGAGCAAATTGCAAAGCTTCAAGAACTCTATGACAACAGCAAGAACAGTGTGTTTTTTGGAGGGGCAGGTGTTTCCACTGAAAGCGGCATTCCAGATTTTAGAAGCCAGGACGGCCTTTACAGTCAAAAGTGGAAGTATCCTCCCGAAACGATAATCAGCCGTAGTTTTTTTGATAAAAATCCCGCTGAATTCTACCGCTTTTATCGTGAAAAATTGATTATAAAAGATGTAAAGCCAAATGTCGCGCACAGTGTCCTTGCAAAAATGGAGGAGATTGGAAAGCTTTCTGCAATTGTCACTCAAAATATTGACGGGCTTCATCAAATGGCGGGAAGTAAAACCGTTTTTGAACTGCATGGAAGTGTATTGCGTAATTATTGTATGGACTGCGGAGAATTCTATGATGTTGATTTTATTGCAGAAAGCGAGAATTCAAAGGACAAAATTCCACATTGCACAAAATGCGGGGGGATGGTAAAGCCAGATGTCGTTCTTTATGAGGAAGGACTGGATCAAAAATGCATAGATGGCGCGATAAAAGCGATTTCAAAGGCAGACCTTTTGATTATCGGAGGGACATCTCTTGTTGTCTACCCTGCGGCTGGATTGATAGATTATTTTCGCGGTGACAATGTAGTTTTGATAAACAAGTCAAGAACAGCAAGCGATGGAAAGGCGAACCTTGTCATTCATAATAGCATCGGAAAAGTCTTGGGTGGCTTGAAGTTGGAGTAAAGATTCAGTTTTTTTAAAGAAATACCCTGCACAATCTACAGGCTGCCTATAATCTACAATTCGGCAAGTTATAACGAGGATGTCCTTTAAAATCTCCCTTCCCTCCTTTTTTAGGCGGTCATTTTATAATTATATTGTAGAGGCGGTCTAAATCTTCTTTGCTAAAATAATCGATTTGAATGGAGCCCTTGTCTAGGCTGCCTTTTAAAGTCACCTTTGTTCCAAACGCGTCAATAAATTTTTGCTCAATTTCTATAAGATTGGGATCTTTCGGCGGCTCTGGTTTTTTGCTGGTTTTTGCAACTGCCCTTCCCCCGTTGTTGTATTGCTGGGCGAGCGCTTCTGCTTCGTGAACGCTCAAATTGCTGCCGATGATTTTTCCAAACAAAATGCGCATGTCTGAAACATTTGTTACGGTCAAAATTGCCCGTGCATGGCCTGCCGATATTTGCCCCTCAACCAATGTTTTTTGCATATCCTCCGGCAGCTTTAAAAGCCTGACGGCATTTGCAATGGTCGAGCGTTTTTTTCCAACCCGCTTTGCTACATCTTCCTGCGTTAAATCGCCGAGCTGCATTAAATCATAATAGGCTTGCGCCTCTTCTATGGGGTTTAAATTTTCTCTTTGGATATTTTCAATAAGCGCAACTTCAAGTTTTTTTACATCATCATATTTTCGGATTTGAACGGGGACTTTTTCAACGCCTGCAATTTTCGCGGCGCGCGTCCGGCGTTCTCCTGCGATAATGTAAAATGCATCGCCTTCGGTTTTTTCAATGAGTATAGGTTCTATCACGCCGTGTTCACGGATAGAGTCAGCGAGTTCATCCAGCTCTTGTTGTCTAAAGTTTTTTCGTGGTTGTTTTGGATTTGGAATGAGGAGCTGGGGATTAACCCAAAGATTTCCATCTTCATCAACTTCAATGCCTTCTGGAAGCGAGGAATTGTTTTTTTGTTCTATTACACTTCCAATAAAATCTGAAGGGCTTCCATTTTTGTTTGCACTTCCCATCAATGCTTCCAGCCCTCGTCCTAAACCTCCCATTCTAGCCACGATCCAATACCTCTTGCGCTAATTTTTCATAGCTTTTTGCGCCTGTGCAAGAAGGGGCGTAACTGCATATTGGAAGTCCGCGGGACGGCGCTTCTGAAAGGCGCACATTGCGTGGGATTATTGTGTTAAAAACCACATCCTTAAAATAGGTTTTAACTTGAAGGACAACATCTTGTGCAAGACGGGTTCGTGCGTCATACATTGTAAAGAAAATTCCACCAATCACTAAATGGGGGTTTATGCTTTTTTGAACATTTTTTACAGAATTTAAAAGCAGCGTGATTCCTTCAAGCGCAAAATATTCGCACTGCATGGGAACGAGAACAGAATCTGCGGTTGCAAGACCATTTAAAGTCAAAAGCCCTAAAGACGGAGGGCAGTCGATAAATATATAGTCATATTGGCTGCGAAGCGGGTCAATTGCGTTTTTTAAGAAAAATTCACGGTTCTCTTGCTCAACCAATTCAATTGTCGCTCCTGACAAATCTATTGACGCGCTGATTGCGTCAAGTCCCGTTACCGATGTGTGTTTTATAACTTCAGTTGGCTTTGCAAGACCGGCTATCAATTCATATACAGTGGGCTTGTCTTTTGAAACTCCGACTCCGCTTGACATATTCCCTTGTGAGTCAAAATCAACAAGAAGAACTTTTTTTCCAGCAAGAGCAATATATGCGCCGATGTTAATGCATGAAGTTGTTTTTCCAACTCCACCCTTTTGGTTTACAAAAACGAAACACTTTCCCATATCATACATTATAGCATTTTTATAAAAAAAGTGTAAAGTTAACGCAATTTTTATAAGTGAAAAAAGCATAAAAGAAGTGAAATATTCTTAAAAATAAAGCTATGATACCGTTGGGCGGTCCCGAAAACACCGCTTCGCGGTGTTTTCGGTCGGCAGTTCCGCGCTTCGCTGTCGCTCATTCGCTTGGGAGGCGGCAAATGCCGCTCACCCAAACGAACAAGGCGCTTCATTGCCTACCGCATTTTAGGCTCGCAAGCAAGCGGCGAGAGGGGATAAAAATATCTCGTATTCGTGCTTGTGCAAGGGATTGGAGGGGGCGCGGAGACGCAAAACCCTGAAAAGCTCAGGTTTGCTTGCAAGAGCAAAATGCGCCCGAAAAAAGAAAAAAAAATAATCTTAATCTAGAGTGATGACTAAATGTATAATGCAGTTGCCGTGAGTCTTCATATAAGTTAAAATAAAAGGTGCAGGAAGTAAAAGAAACCGTTTGTTAGTCTGTACTTTCTGCAAGAAAAGTGCTCTTAAAAAAAATCAGTATGGAATTGGAGAAAGAATTTAAAGACTATGATACTATCTGCGACCTTTTCAAAGCCTAATAAAACTGTTGAGCAAATGCTCAAAAAGCCGTTTGTGCGAATGAAGGTACGTGCGGCGAATACATCCGATGAGTCAGAATATTTTGCGGAATTTTTTACAGAAACGCAGGCTTTTCATAAAAAAATGACCGCCCTTGAACTTGATGAATTTATTGAAAAGTACGGGGGGACGGCATTTAAAAATTGCATAATACGCACGGAAAGTGAAGAGATTACGATTTTTGCAAACAGGCGTGGGGAAATAAAGCGTTCTTCAAAAAGAATTTCGGGGGCGCTTCAGATTTTAAAGAATGATGCAAGCCAAACGCAGCGTCATAATCGAGTGAAAAATTATATCATAAAGGAAGGGACTCCTGTTCCGTTTCTTGTTTTGCTCGGCATTATGACATCCGATGGAAAAGTGGTTTCTGCGAAATACGATAAATTTCGTCAGATAAACAGGTTTTTGGAATTTATTGACGATATTCTTCCTCAAGTTGAAAATGAAGTGTCAGGCTCTCTAAAAATCATTGATTTTGGATGCGGAAAGTCCTATCTTACTTTTGCAGTTCATTATTTCTTGACGGAAATAAAAAGGATTCCTGTTGAAATTACCGGACTTGATTTAAAGGCAGAGGTGATTGATTGGTGCAATACGGTTTCCCGTCAGTTGGGATTAAAAGGCATTCAGTTTGCTTTTGGTGATATTGCTGCATATACGCACAAAACTCCGCCTGACATTGTAATTACGCTTCATGCATGCGACACTGCTACAGACTATGCGATTGACTATGCCGTAAAACACGGATGCAAGGCTATTTTAAGTGTTCCTTGCTGTCAAAAGGAAGTGAACGCGCAGCTTGATGAAAATGTGCGGAAATGGAAAAAAACTGATTCAATGCCAAAAGAATTTGCGCCGCTTTTAAAATACGGGATTATTAAGGAACGCTTTTCCGCGCTTTTAACTGATAGTATCCGCGCTGATTTTCTTGAAAGCAACGGCTATTCTGTTCAAGTTATGGAATTTATCGACATGGAAAGCACTCCAAAAAATATTTTAATTCGCGCCGTTAAAAAAGACGGTTTTTCGCAAAATAAAGCAACTGACTTGGAAAAAGCACTGGAAATTTTTCCGACAATTAGAAAATTGTAGTCTTTTTGCACGCGATTTTTCAAATATATTCAAATGTCCTCCGAATAAACAGAACTTTCCTCTAACATAATTTTTTTTTTTTCCGATACTGAAAGTAGTAAACTTTTTTATGGAAAGAGGGGATTATGTCTAGAAAAGTTTTTTATGCAATACTGTTTGTTATGTTATTTTATTTGGCGGGCTGTGTTTCCACTCCTGCACCCGAAGAGCCAGAGCCTGTCTTGACATTGCCAGAATTGCTTGCGGCTGGAAGATTCAATGAGGTAAAAGACGGATTTTCTGCACGGTTCAATGTTGATGAAGTTGATCCAGATGGAAATACAGCCCTTCATATTGCGGCTTTGAGCAATAACTCTGAAATGATTTTATTTTTGATTAGAAACGGCGCAACTATTGAATTTAAAAATCCGGAGGGGAAAACTCCGCTCTATGTGGCTATTGACAACTCTGCAATGAACGCTGCTGAAACCCTTGTTGCAAGCGGTGCAGATGTTTTTTCTTGCGACAACGAGGGAGTTCCTTGCATTGACAAGGGATTAAAGGCAAATCCTTCTTGGTATGATGTTTTTATAAGTCAAAAATCGGGCGAACTTAAAAATCCTGATGGCGGCGGAACTATAGTGCATTATTTTGTAAAAAACAAAAATCTTGAGGCAGTTGAAAGCTGCATAAAAAAATCCCTCCCTATTTCAGAACAAGATAATGACGGAAACACTCCGCTTGACCGTGCATTTTCAGATATGAGCGACATTGCGAGTGTTGAAGTTGCGGTGTCTTTGATACAAGCAGGGGCAAACTCTTCTGTTTGCGAGTACGATTATTTTCAGACGGCTATTGTAAATCGCAATTTAAATTATCGTTTTGATGATGGGCAGACCCCCTTGCATATAGCGACAATCAATGGCGATGTCGCTGTGGTTCAATATCTTTTGAAAAATGACGCCCCTTCCAGCGTTCAAGACAGTGCAGGCGCTACTCCGTTACACGAGGCGGTTCGCTACGGGCAGTCTGAAATCGTTTCAACTTTAATTGTGTCGGGGGCAAATGTGAACGCTCGTGACAATCTGGGAAAAACTCCGATTCTTTTGGTTGTTCCGCAAGATGCGCGTGAAAAGATATATGGAATTTTGATAAAGGGTGGAGCGGATGTTTCTGTAAAGGATACGTATGGCGATACGGTGCTTCATACTGCTACAATGACAAAAGTGCCTGTTTTTGTGCTGGAGGCGCTTGTTGAAGCGGGGGCTGATGTGAATGCACGCAACAAGGAGGGAGTGAGCCCTCTTGCCATTTCTGTTGAAAACAAGGTGCAAGAACATATAAAGTTTTACTCTGAACACGGGGCGAATATTCATTCTCGGGACAAAAATGGCAACACGCCTTTGTTGATGGCTTTGTTTGCAAATGAAAATATCGTGGAATATATGGTGAACCCCAGCAATGTGTTAAGTCAGGATTTGATGGGCAATATTCCATTAAATATTGCAATTTTATATAATGCACGGCTTGACCGAGTGAAATATATTATGAGCCTTACAACGGATGTTAATATTCGCAATGCCGATGGAAACACCCCTTTATATATTGCAGTTGTGAGAAACAGGCCTCGTGTCGGTGAAATATTGCTTACAAAAGACGCTGATATTTTTGCTACAAATAACAAGAACAAGTCTCCGTTGAGTTTGGCTTTGAACGCTGGTGGCAGTGCGATGGAGTGGATGATAACATCAAAAACAATTTCTGCGGTTGATGGCAGTGGAAATACTGCTTTGCATTATGCTGCCGAATGGGGGTTGAACGATGCTGTTTCCGCTCTAGTGAGAAAAGGCGCGAGCACAGAGGCGAAAAATGCAAATGGAGAAACTCCAATTTTTAGTGCGGTGAAAAACAACGATCCATCTGTTATAAAAATGCTTGTGGGGCTTGGTGCAAATGTCAAGGTTCGGGATAATTTGGGAAGCACTCCGCTTCATTTTGCTGTCAGATGGGGGAGCGCAAAGTCTGCAAAAGAGTTGATAGCGCTTGGAGTGGATATAGATGCGCAAAATGTTTCTGGAAAATCATCTCTTGGAGAGGCCGCCCTTTCTGGGAAATTCAATATGGCAACAATGCTTTTAGAGAGCGGAGCAAATCCAAATACGAGCGATTCAGGCGGAAGAACAATTTTGATGGACGCAATACGAGGGCAAAACAGAGAGTTGATAGATCTGTTGCTAAAGTATAAGGCGAATCCTCAAATTCAAGAGGTGAACGGACGAAATGCATATCATGAGGCGGCGTTAACTTCAAACAAGGAAATCATTGCGCTGATTTTACGGGCGGGGGGAAATCCGCTTTCTCGCGACAAGGCGGGCAACACTCCGTTTAGTTTGAGTTTGAAGAGCGGAGATGCAGTTATGCGGGCGGTTCTTGGAAAAAACAGGAACATTACCGATACAGATGGAAACACGCCGATTCATATTGTGGTGAAAAATGATTGTCCGGTGAGAACGCTTTCAATGTTGATTTCTGCCGGCTATCCTTGTGATACAAGAAATGCGGCGGGCTATACCCCTCTTGGAATTGCCATTGAAAATGACAATAGGGAATGTGCGGCGATGCTTTTGGAAAACGGAGCGAATCCATTTACAATGATAGACAACAGGGGAAAAAGTCCAATTTCAATTGCCTTTGACAAGAAGGACGATGTGCTTCTTGCAAGCATTGCACAGTTTGCAGGCGACAAGTCTGATATTCAAGGAAATACAATTTTGCACTATGCGGCGCGAATTGCAAGCGCTGATATGGTTTCTCGGTTGCTTGCCTATGGTCTTGACAAGGATGCAAAGAATATTTCAGGGGAAACGCCATACATTACGGCGATACGCTGGAAGCGAAATGATGTGGCGTCTCTTTTGCGATAAACAGCGGGCAAATGCATAAGTTAGTCGCTCAAAAGTTGTAGGTTCAGCATTTGCCTTATTTTAGAACAAGGTACTCCAAATTGTCTGTGCTTGGAATTGTTTTTTTTATGCGCTCATAGCAAAGGTCTGAAATGGTTTTGAATCGCGAGTCTTTTTTTATTTTTTCAGGCTTTTGAATTAAAATGCAGCGTCTTTTTCCATTGTCGCAGCCGTTTTGCCTTGCAACCGCTTCAAATGTCGTTCCGCTTCCCGCAAAAAAATCCATAACGGTTATGTCATTCTTCATATTTACGATTTTTAAAAAATGCTGAATTAAATCAACGGGCTTTGGATTGTCAAAGCTGCATTTTTCTAAAAGGAGCGCATCCAAATGATTTTGCGCCGCGCGAGTGGAGTCTGCGCAGTCGATGATGTTTTTTGGAATAATGTGCATTTTTTCTCCGTTGAAAATTTTTCTTCGCGGCACATTGTCGAAAAGCGGCGCCCTTCCCCAATATATTTTGTTTTGCAAAATCAAGTCGTTCATTTCTTCCTTTGTTATAAGCCATTGGCGAAGCCATTCTTTTCCTGACGGCGAAGTGACTTTAAAGAAGTTCGGGTGCTTTGGATTTGAACGCTTTTCAGAGAAGCTTATGCTTCCGCTGAACCATGCGCCGCGTTCATCGTTGTCGGCGTTAGCTTTCGCCCAGTTTGTTTCTTCAAAGTCAATAAAATCATGCAAGCGCTTTATGTTTTTTGCATAGCAAAGGGTTGATTCTTGCATCGTTCTTGAAAATCTGTTTTTTTTCCCTTTGCCGTGAAGCCACATAAAATTGTTGACGAAATTTTCAGGGCCAAAAATGGCGTCGCAAAGCAGCTTTAAAACATAAAGGGATTCCTCTGCGATTGCGATAAAGATGCAACCATTATCTGCAAGCAGTTTTTTTGCGCAGACAAGGCGACGATTCATAAAGCTTAGCCACGCGCTGTGCGTATCTTTTTTTCCGTCATTGTTTTTTTCATTTAAAAAACGCGAGTCATTATAGGTGAAAGTGGTTTTTCCTGTATTATACGGAGGATCTATATAGATAAAATGTATTTTTTCGGAGAATTCACTTTCAAGCAATTGCAGTGCGGGGTAATTGTCACCCTCGATAAAAATATGTGTTGGGTTTTGTCCATTGTTTTCAGTGTCGAGCTTAGAAAAAATAGATTTATTTTTATCATGGACAAGGTGATAGGCGTTTTGAATGCCGTTCACATCATCCGCTTCTTCTGGAACATCAGTCCAATTAATCGAAAAACTCATAAAAAAAAATATAGCGTATATTTTAAAAAGTTAAAAGGGGTGCGTTTGTTTATGGTGTGTTTGCGAATCAAGTGAAGCGGTTTTTAATGATTCTTCAATCTTTTTTACTTTTCCACTACAAACAAATATTCTGAAAGGTGAATGCTGCGGCTGTTCAAGTTTCGGCTTCCTCTAAATGTGTTGTACACAATTTTTTTTGTCTTTACTTTTCCGTATTTTGAAAGCATTTCAGACATCTGTGCAAATGAAATAAAGCCTTCGGAATTGTATGAAATAACGGCAAATTTTGTGTCAAGATTTTTTATGATTTCTTCCAAAGATACAAGCGCAAATCGCGATTTGTTAAAGTCCGAGCGATTCCAATTTTGCACGATTCCGCTTACTTTGCTCAAAGGCGCGTCAAGGCGGTTTTTTAAAATCAAGTTTAGCATAAAATAATTTGAGCCGTATGGATGCTGATTATAGGGGGGATCTAAATATGCGATGTCGAGATTTTTTAGTTCGGAAGAAAGAGTCACCGCATTTTTTTGGAATAGTTCAACTTCAGAGTCAAAGTTACTAAAGACGGGCTCCTTTAGTTCGATTCTGCCGAAAATTCGAGAAAGTGCATTTTTTGCAGCGCCTCCAAAGCAGCCAATCTTTGTGTTTTTGTCTTTGTAAAACCCTTTAAAAACGCCGCTCGTGTTCACATGGATTGATGCTTCCGTTATAAGCGGCGCAAGGAAATATTTTTTTAAGTCGTCTTCTACAAGGTCGTCAATCAATTTTCTGTATGTGTCGATTAAAAGGGCGTTTTCGTGCGTGTAAAAAACTCTCTCGCCCTTTTGAATGTCGCAATCGTTTTTTGGCGCATAATTTTGTGAAATTATTCCAGAAACGGGTTCTTTTTTGCACAGGGACTTTATTTTTTCCCGAAGTTCAGCGCATTTTTCTTGTGGATAATCCTTTTTGTTTGAAAGGTAGCAGGAATTGACAAGAACGGAATAATTTTCCAAATCGTTTACGATAAGGCGAGAAGCGTATTTTTTCATCATTCGCGCGACAATTCCCGATCCAGAAAAGATGTCAGCGCAGACCACTTTGGTTTTACCTATCTTTTGCAAAATTGCATGAACTTCCGCTTCAATTTCTCCGATGAGTGCGCGCTTGTTTCCTAGATAGGTGATAATCTGTGTGGTAAGAAAAGCGGGATTTTCATGTAGCTCTGTTATTTTTGCGTTTTTTTCGGAGAACATTGTGCTCTTTTCCATTTGAATAAAACTTCAATCCATTCCTTGACAGAACCAATACATCCCGATGCTTTGCATCAAGATATGTTGATTATAGCACATTTTAAATAAAAAAACAGGGGGAGGGTTAAAATTAAAATGATTTGGAATTTAAAAGAGGGGATTCAAAAAGTCGCCACAAAAATGAGCAGGGAGAAAGGCAAAAGCGCTCTGATTGCGGTCGTTGCGAAAGCAGCGAATGGACTATAATAGCACACAAACTGTCAAAAAGTTTACAAACTCTCTAAAATCCTGTAAAATAAAAATGTCCCTTTTATTTATAGGGGAATTATAAAGATTCGCTGAAATTGAGCGGGCTGTCAGCAATACAACTTTTTTTGATTTTTTACGGGAGCATTTTATGGGCAATACCTTTTTTGAATGGCTTAATTCTACGCATATTGCGTTTCAGTCTGTTGAATTGGCAAAGGCGTTCATTGTTTTTTTGCTGTTTAGCGTCATTGGGTGGATTTGCGAAGTTGCGTATGTCGGCATTTTCTTTGAGCATAAGTTTGTAAACCGGGGAATGCTGCATGGCCCTCTTTGCCCGATTTATGGACTGGGCGGCATATTGATTTTGGCTCTGCCTCCTCGCCTTCAAAATCCTGTTTGGCTGCTTTTTATTACGGGGCTGATTTTTTGTTCTCTTGTTGAATATGCGGGCAGTTTTGCGCTTGAAAAAATCTTTCACACAAAATGGTGGGATTATTCTGATAAAAAATTGACAGTCAAAGGAAAGTCAATTCCGCTGAACATCAATGGAAGAATTTGCTTGCAAAATTCCCTTTTGTTTGGGGTGATGACAGTTGCGGTTATAAAATTTGTTCAGCCGCTCATTGAAAAAGTGCTTTCATATTTTTCCAACATGGTGATTATAACAGTTTCAAATGTTCTTTTCGTTGCGTTTTTGGTGGACTTGGTTATCACGATAAATAAACTTGTTGACTTTAGCGTTCATATTGCGCGGTTAAAGGAATTCGGCGACTCCCTGCGGGATCATTACCAGTCTGCAAGTTGGTTTAAAGATGACTCTCTTGAAGCAATGCTTGAATCTATAAAAACCCATGCAATTGAAAACCGTGATAAATTCAGCGAAAAATTGCTTGAAAAAGTTGACTATGCGGAAAAGCACAATCGCCTTGCAGAATCTTTTATGCGTCACTTCCCGACGATGAAAAGTTCGCTTTACAAAGATTCTCTTGCGCACTTAAAGCATCAGCTTTCTGAAATTAAAAAGTAAAAATGATACAAACTCCAAATTCGCTGCGCCTTCAAATTGGAATTTTTGGGCGAACTAATAGCGGAAAGTCATCGCTTTTAAATGCTCTTGCAAATCAAAATTGTTCGATAGTTTCAGACAATGCAGGAACTACCACAGATCCCGTGAACAAGGCTATGGAAATTGCGGGGGTGGGGCCTGTTCTTTTCACTGATACGGCGGGTTTTGAAGATGACACGCCTCTTTCTGAAAAGCGCCTTGAAAAAACAATTGCTGTTTTAAATCGAATAGACATTGCGTTGGTGCTTTTTCCCGCTGACAGCGGCGATGAGTGCATTGACTTTGAAAACACTCAGTCAAAATGGATTTCAAAAATTGTGGAGTCTAAAAAAGAGTATGTTCCTGTCATAACAAAAGTGGATGCCGTTTCGGAAGAGAAACGGATGGCTTTAAAAACGCGCATTGATGTTCTTGCAAAAAAGCCTTCTGTTTGTGTGAGTTCAGTGCAAAAATTAGGGATAGAAGAATTAATTGAAGAAATTCGCAAGTGCGTGGAAAAAATTCCTTCCCGTTCCCTTACCGAAAATATATGCAAGACCGGAGATCTTGTTCTTTTAGTGATGCCGCAGGATATTCAAGCGCCAAAAGGTCGGCTGATTTTGCCTCAAGTTCATGTTTTACGCGAGCTGCTGGATAAAAAATGCATTGTCGTGTCTTGCACGGCTGACTCAATGCAACAAGCCTTGCATTCTTTAAAAAACGCTCCGTCCCTTATTATCGTTGACTCTCAAGTTTTTGAGCATGCATATTCGCTAAAGCCAAAAGAAAGCGTTCTCACTTCATTTTCAGTTTTAATGGCGGCTTTTAAGGGCGACATACAGTTGTTCAGGGAAGGTGCGCTTGCAATTGCACGGTTGAATTCAGATTCTCGCGTTTTGATAGCGGAGGCGTGCGCTCATGTTCCGCAAGAAGAGGATATTGGGCGCGTGAAAATTCCACGAATGCTGAAAAATCGCGCTCCAAACATAAAAATTGATTTTGTGCGCGGAACCGATTTTCCTAAAAATCTTGTGGATTCAAATGGGCGGCCGCTTTATGACTTGATAATTCACTGCGGAGCATGTATGTTCAAACGTCCGTATGTTTTGCATCGTCAAGAAATTGCAAGAGCGGCAAACATTCCTATGACAAATTATGGGCTTGCGATCGCCGCGCTTCAAGGCATTTTGGACAAAATTGCTCTTCCTTAAAAGTAAGTGGCGCAGAAATTTTCCTTACTGCGTAATGCAAATGGCAGTTCAAACGACTTGCAGAGAGGCGGAAAACTTCGCAATGTTCTGTCATCCAAAACAGGTTGTTTATTTTTAAAATAAACAAAATTGACTTGAAAAAAAAATATATATATGAATAATAGTCGTATCACAAAATTTATCTAATTACAAAGATAGTCTTATGACAGTTTTTGTAAGGGGGTTTTATTTATGAAAAAGAAAATGCTTGCTGTATTTGGTTGCCTTTTTGTAATGGGAACTGCCAATGTATTTGCATGGGGAATTGGTGTTCAGGCTGGTCTTAGTCCGTTTGGAGGTGTAGGCGGAGACCTTGCAGTTACATTTAAGTTGGATAAAGTTCCACTTGTATTTGCTGTTAATGGAACAATAGCCAGCCATTGGACAAGTATCGGTGCAACAGGCGATTATTGGTTTATGAACCCTAATATCAAGGGATGCTGGAACTGGTATTGGGGTGTTGGTGCGTATGCTGGCGCTGGAATTGGTTGGGGTGATTATGGATGGGCTTCATTTGATATTGCTCCACGCGTCTTGGTAGGTATGAACTGGTTCTTTGGCGACAGCAAGTTCTTTGAGCTTTATACGCAAGTTGCAGCTCAGCCAACATTTAGGATTGGTAACTGGGATCATTTTAATTTATTTGATATGCGACTTCCTATCAATGTTGGAATTCGCTTCTGGTTTAACTAGACAGACTTTAGAGCGACTTGCATTTTATAGAGCCCGACTTCATCCGTGCGATGGTCGGGTTTTTTATTTAACACAAATAGAAAATTGCGAAAGCAAATTTTAGGCTGTCAATTTAAAGCTTTCCGCTTTCTCTTTCCCCCTTTATAAATAAGTGTCTTTCAAAATTTCTGTTTTCACAGTATAATTGCGTCTATGAAAAAAATAAGTGTGATTGTAAAGAATAAAAATACGTTGGTGCTTGACGAGGACGCTGCGAAAGGCGACTATGTTGACTTGACGGAGCTTTCTAGCATAGACACCAGCGGGTTGGAAGAGTCCATTGCCCGTGGCGCAGACAAACTGTATCAAGAAAAACTGGGGCAGGCAAAAAATCAATTTGAGCTTCAAAAGCAAAATGAAATTTCCGAGTTAAAGAATCAAATCGCCCAGTTGAAAACGCAAGCCGATGCGGAAATAAAAAGCCAGCAGTATAAAATTGAATCGGATTTTAATGCAAAAATTTCCGCTCTTCAAGCAAAGATTTCAAATTCCGAAAATGAAAAGAAAATAGCCGTCAGCGAGGCGATTGCAAAAAAAGACGCTGAAATTGCAAGTTTGAATCAAAAGATTTTTGCAAGTGATTCTCAATTGAAGCTGGAAATGGCAAAATCTCAGTCTGAAAAAGAAAAGGCGTTGAATGAAAAGCAACAGGAAATTCTACGATTGACAAATGAAATCACCGCGTCAAAGACTCAGGCGCAAATCCATGAAAATGATTTAAAGGCGAATTTTGAAACGCAGTTAAAGGCAAAAGACGAGCAAATCGACTATTACAAGGATTTGAAGGCGAAGATGTCAACAAAGATGATAGGAGAAACGCTTGAAGTGCATTGCAAAACCTGCTTTGAACAAAATTTGCGTCCGCTTATGCCCAACGCCTATTTTGAAAAGGACAATGATGCGCGTACAGGGTCTAAAGGCGACTTTATTTTTCGAGATTCCATTGACGGCATGGAATATGTTTCGATTATGTTCGAGATGAAAAACGAGGCTGATACGACTGCAACAAAACATAAGAACGAAGACTTTTTTAAAGAGCTTGATAAAGATCGAAAGGAAAAAAAATGTGAATTTGCAGTTTTAGTGTCACTTTTGGAAGGTGACAGCGACTTGTATAACGGCGGAATTGTTGATGTTTCGTATAAATTTGAAAAAATGTATGTGATCCGGCCGCAGTTTTTTATTCCGATCATCACGCTTTTGTGCAACACATCAAAAAAATCACTTGATTATAAAAGGCAGCTTGCGGAGGCGAAAAATCAATCCATAGACATAACGAATTTTGAAAATCAACTGATTGAATTCAAGGATGGATTTAACCGAAACTATCGTCTTGCAAGCGATAAATTTAAAACAGCCATTGAGGAGATAGACAAGTCGATTGACCATTTGCAAAAAATAAAGGACGCTTTGATTGGCAGTGAAAACAACTTGCGAATAGCCAACAACAAGGCGGACGATTTGTCTATAAAAAAATTGACGCGAAACAATCCCACGATGCAAGCGTTGTTTGACGAGGCGAATGCAAAAAAAGAAAAGTCAAGCCAATTACATTAGGGCGAATAGCCTTCAAATTCCACGATGATTTCTTGCGCGGCGTTGATTTTTTTTAGCCCTTTGTCCATTGCGACTCGTTCTATAAAGTGGTGCGCGTCATCTTCTGTCATTTGGCGGTGCTGAATTAAAAGCATTTTTGCGCGGTTGATAACACGGATTTCCTCCATTTTGACTTTGAGCTTTACATTCTGCGAGGAAATTCGTTGTATTTTCGCTTGAACGGCAAGGGCGATTTTTATCATATTATAAAAGTAAAAGGCGTCAAATGGTTTTGAGATGGTAAGAACGCCATAAGACTCCACGCGATATGAAATTTGGTCAAAAAGACTGTTTGGAGCTAAAAGCACTATTGTTGAAAGGGTGTCGCTTATGTCTATTGAAAAAGTCGCGCCAGAATCGTCCCCTGAGTCCACTATGATGATTTTGTAAACAACTTCGTTCACTTTTCTGCGCGCCTCGTTAAAATCGGAGCAAAGGGTCACTTCAAAAATTGGGGGAATCAGCATTTGCATAATTGAAGAGGAAATTTTATTGTCTTTTGTCACTAAAAGGACGCTGGTAACATCGGATTCCATACTATGCCGTTGTTTCGTTTGTATTTCTTAAAAATGGCTTTACGCGTTTTTCTGCAAGCGCAGTTTCTATCTGTTCTTTTTGACTTTCTAAAAATGATTTTAAAAGTGCTTCTCCAAGCGTGTTTTTTACAAATTCGCTTTTTTCAGCTACAGCGTATGCCTCTTCAAATGATGATGGAAGCGTTTTGAGGTTTTCTGTAATTGATTTTTCTGCGCTTAAGAGATCTTCTGAAACGGCATCGGGAGGGGTGAGTTTGTTTTTTATGCCGTCAAGCGCGGCGGCAATTAAAAGCGTGAACGCAATGTAGGAATTTACTTCAGGGTCGGGAGAGCGCAACTCTATGCGTTTTTCTTCTTTTGTTGCAGGTATCCGAATCAACTGCGAGCGGTTTCCATAGTCCCAGCTGATATATTTTGGAGCCTTGCACTCCCCCAGCCGTTTATACGAATTTTCCGTGGGGTTGAGAAAAAGGGTGATTTCTTCAATATGAGAGAGGATTCCGGCAAGGGTGTATCGCATATATTCAGTCGTGTCGCCGTCCTTTTCATGGAAGCAGGAAATATTTATATGCATTCCGCTGCCAGGCTTGTCAGCGAAGGGTTTTGGCGAAAAGTCTGCATACAGTCCGTTCATCGCCGCTTTTGTGCACACCGCCCATTTAAAAGTCGCCGTGTTGTCTGCGCTTGTCAAAGGAGAGGCGTATTTAAAGTCGATTTCATTTTGTCCAGGGCCTGCTTCATGATGGCTTGCTTCTGGAATGATTCCCATCTGCTCTAAAGTGAAGCAAATGTCGCGGCGGATGTTTTCTCCTTTGTCTTCCGGCGCAATGTCCATATATCCGCCGTTATCCATTGGAATGTTTGAAGATGCTCCGCTTTCAGTCAAATTCATAAGGTAGAATTCAATTTCAGTGCCAATTTTAAATTCAACGCCAAATTCCTCCTTTGCCTTTTTGACGATGTTTTTTAAAATATAACGGCAGTCTTTTTCATAAGGTGTTCCGTCTGGATGGCGAATGTCACAAAACATACGGACGACCTTGCCTGCTGTGGGCCTCCACGGAAGCACTTCAATTGTTGCGGGGTCTGGATGAAGAAATAAGTCCGAGTGATTGGGGCTTTGAAATCCAGGGATGCTTGAGGCATCGAAGCTTACGCCATTTTTAAATGCGAGGGGGAGCTGCTTTGCCATAATTGAAGTGTTTTTTTGCTTTCCATCCAAAGTGAAAAAAGCAAGGCGAATAAATTTCACATCCTCGTCTCTAATAAAATCAAGAACTTCAGACTCTGTATACATAATGACCTCTTAATATGCGGTAAATAGTCAATCGCACTATAGTATAATGACAGGGCAAACGCATGTTCAAGCAAAATTTAAAAATGGTCATAAAAAATGAGAAATCTGCTTCCAGTCGAGACGACTGCAAAGCCTCGCGGTGCTCCGGCTGCCTTCGGCAGGTTTCGCTTCGCAACGCTACGCTCCACATTTCACCACTGCCTACGGCAGATTTGCTTTAAGTCCTCGCAAGCGAGTTTTGCATCCGCCTCTCCTTCGCGCAGATTTCGTTTAAAATCTTTATATTTCTTTATCATGCGTTTGCCCTGAGTATAATGCAGTATAATACAAAATTTTTATCTGTCCAACTATTTTTGTTGCAATAAATAAGAATTTGTGTTTATATTATCTTCTGAACAAGAAAACTTTATAAGTTTTGATGCATTATTTTTCTTATGTGGGGTAAAAAATGAATGTACACAATATTATGGAAGAGCATGTTACAAAGCGTGTCAATGAATTTTATGATAGCCTGAAAAAACAGGGCACTCCATGGCTTTCATGCGACTGTGAAAGTTGTCGTCTTGATGCATGCAGTTTTGTTTTGAATCGAATTCCACCTCGCTATATTGTTTCTGGTCGCGGAGTCACACACCTTGATGCGGACGCTTCTTTCACTCAACTGCAAGTGGACATCAGCCGTCTTGCGATGGAGGGAATTCGTCTTGTGAGTTCTGCAAAGCGTTCCTATCACAACCAGTTGAAGCCTCCGTCAACATTAGTTGCTTCAAAAGATCCAGTGTTCAATTTCCCTATTTTTTCTGGACAGGTTTTTGATGGAGCGACATTTGCGCCTCTTGACAAAGCAACGGTTTTGCTCAAGCTGGATGAAAATCCCGCAGAGATGCAGGATATAACATGGATGAATCCATCTCCGACATTTGCAGCGACGAATGGTCATTATACATTTTGGGTTGCAGCCCAGCGGGCTTCTTCTGAAAATGAAACAAAGGCGTTTCATTTTACAATAGAGGCTTCTGCCGAAGGGTATGAAAGCACAACATACGCATTTGAAGTGCCGTTAGTTGCCGAAAAAATTAATCGCACGGAATTGAATGCCGCGTATTCCTTAAAAATTCAAGACTTGTTCTTGTTTACGCCTGATTATGAAGATACCGTCATTTCATCAATGAAAGCACCTTCTTCTGATGCAGAGCAGCAGGAGATGTAGGTTCTGTCAAGAAATGGATTAAACCTTCCTGCAAATAAAAATTGCGTTGCGGGGTGGAGGCGAATTGTTTTTCAGCGTTAATTCCTTGCCCCTCCCTCCCCCGCTTGATGTGCGGTGACTTTTGAGCAGGAAGCATTGCTTTGTCTTTAACTTGTGTGAATCCAAGTGAGTTCGTGTTTGTTATAATTTAAATGAACGATGCGGCTGTTTGGAAGCGTGGCGAATTTTTCTATAAGAGACCAATCGGTTTTTCCCTGCATTTTTATTGTGCATATCATATTTTTTGCAAGTTCGCTTTCAAGCCATTTGCAAATCCACTCATAAAGGCGTTCTGGATAACAGATGACATCGCTAAAAACCCAGTCGCATTTTCCAATTTCCGATGGCTTGAGCGTGAATGCATCGTGAGCGGTAAATTTTACCAAAGGGTTTTTCATTAATGAAGGGGCGAGTTCTGCGCGGTCTACAGCAAAAACTGATGCGCCCAGTTTTGTCAAAAGCCATGTCCATCCTCCAGGGGATGCGCCCGCTTCAAAACAAAAATCACCTTCTTTTGGGAGCGGAGTTTTATTGAGTGCGGCGATTGTCAGGGCTTCCATCAATTTTAGATAGGCGCGGCTTGGCGGATTTTCGTGGTCTTCTTCAAATGTAATTTGCCCCGCTGGAAATACGCTTGAAGTCTTTTCAGATGCAATCATAGTGTTTTCATCAATGAGTGTGTATAGACCAATGGGCGATTCTGGAATTTTTATCGGAAAAGAACGCGCCTTTAGATGTATATGGGGCAATTTTTCCTGAATAAAGCCTGCACGACTAAACAGCTGGTGATTATAGGGCGCCCAGCTTCGTTGAAACGAGCGCAAGGCGGACGCTGCGTTTTTTATTGAATCAAAATGGATTATTTTTGGGGAAAGCATTGTTGTTCGCGCCCAGTACGGCAAAGGCGTTGTTTCGTCTACATCGGAAAAATAAAGCAAGTCGCCGAATGTTTGCGTTGGCGCTGACTGTATGTGCAGGCGTTCGGCAAGCTCTGCTAAAAGCATTTCTTTTTGGTCTGGAAACGCCAAAAACGCTCTGCCGCTTGCATTCTCTATTTTTAGGTTAGGATTGACTTCATTCATACTGATTTGCATTTGCTCTCTGTAGACGGCGACTCTAAATGAGCTGGCAGTCTGAGCCGCCTATTTCTTCGGAAAATTCCCTGCCATTTTCTTCAAGCCCCAGTTTTTTTATATATTCAGACAGTCTTGCAGAATCCGCAGAAGGGAGGATTCGAAAGCCTATTTCCATACAATCATTTGTTTGCTTTGTCCATTTTGGTCGGCATAAAAGAGAGAGGCTCCCGTTTGCAGCGTCCCGTGCAAAGGTGATTTTTACTTTGTAGTCATTTTCTAAGTCTACAGATACAGGAAATTTATAATGAACTTTACAACCGTTTAAACTAATATTGTCTAAAACACCTGCCAACGGACACAAATCTTCCGCCTCTATTCTTCCAATGTCATCAAAACGCTTGTCAGTTCTTTGTTCAGAAACCATATTTTGATTATAAAATCTTTTAAACTAATTGACAAGCGTGTTGATAGCAGTCGTTGTTATTATCAAGAAAAAACAATAAACCTTAAAAAAAGAATTCCTTGTCAAAATGACCTAATTTCGAGTTTAAATCTTCAAAAAACATTCTTCCAATCGCAGGAAGAAAGGTCAAAACCGTGCGCCAGCGCACTGCACGCTGATTGTGGCAAGGATTATTCAATTCGCTGCTATCGCAGCAACCACAATCAGAGTGCTTTTGCTTTCTCCCTGCTCATTTGCGAATGTTTTTACTGTTTATGCAACTCGAAATTAGGGTTGTAAAACGCATATAATATCGCTTGTGTTTTTGTTTTTTCTTGGTAATAACAATTGGTATCGGAAGAGTAATTTGTTTTTTATCATTCTTAAATTTCCTTGCAAACCTGTTATTCAAAAAATCAATTGTATTGACTTTTTGAAATAATATTGACAAGCGTGTTGTAATCAATGTTATGAATTCCCCTTTTTCTGTAAATATAGTAGAATGAAAAAATGAAGAAGTTTGTATTTCTTTGTGTGGCGGTCTTGGGAGGGCTCGGATTTTCTAAACCGAATTTACAAAAATATTTGGAAAATGACCTTGAATTAAAACGCCTTGCACTTGAACTTGAAAAAACAACGCTTTCCTCAAAAGAAATAGAAATTGACAACGGATTTTCTATGAAACTTTCAACGGGAACTTTAACCTTGCAATCACAGGGCGACTCTATGAATGTTAATTTTACTCCGTCTTTTACGGCTTCCATTCCACAAGCGAATAACCTCGGTGCGACCGTTTCTTCAAATATAAAGATACAGAATGGAGAAAATAACACGGAAAACACAAAAATCGCTCTTTCTGCGGACATTATTTCTGGAAACAGAATAACTCGAAAAGTGAATCTGATGAAGGCGGAGAGAGATGTGCTTGAGGCAAAGCGAACTTTGCAAAATCGTGCGCTTGAAGCAGAAAAAGAATATTATACGGAATTGAAAAATCTTTTCACTGCGGCAAATTCAATAGTTGCCGCGCAAAAAAATCTGTATGATGACACAATAGATTTTGAAGAGGTGAAGGCAAAGGGATACGCTCAATCTTCGGCGAAGTATCGCCAGGCGGAACTAAAGGTTTTGGATGACAGGCATAGTGTGGAGACCAGCATGAGAGTACTGGAGCACGACTGCGCAGTTTTTGCGTCAAAATGCGGCGAACTATTTGAAACGGGAACAAAACCTGAAGATTTTTTGCCGTCAGAAATAGAGCAGGTTGAAATTGTTGACATTTTTTCCTTTGAAAAAGATATGTATACAAAAATTGAAAGCGCAAAATACACTCATAAATATAATTCTCTTGCCCGTGAGGCAAAAAAGAATTTCACTTTAAGCGCAAATGCAGGCTACACATTTAACAACTCTTCTGCAAAAACAACAGGAACGGCGGATTATAATGGCAGCACTGTGGACACAATTTCAAAAAATAAAACCGACACGATAGATGCAGGGCTTTCCGCAGGATGGAACGGTTTGAATATGGGGGCGGGAATTTCATTTCCTTTGGGGACGGATTTTTCAAATCTCATTTACACTGTTTCTGCCACATTCAATCCAAATGAATTGAGAAAATCAAGAATAACAAAGAAAAAAGACGCGTATTCAGAGGAAGAGGAGTTGATTGCAATTCAAGACGCCGAGGATTCTTACGACACTTCTGTTGTTGACCAAAATCAATCTCTTTCTGACATTGTTTGGTCAAAAAACTCGAACTCCGAATTTTATAATATGTATGTGGAGCTTGAAAAGGATATGGCAGAGTATTTGAAGGCTGGTGTGATTACAGAAAGTGAATATTTAAATTCTTATGCAAACAAAGAGCAGTATCGAATTAACCTTTTGATAAACGACATAGACTTGATACTTTACAACAATACGACAAAACTTTTGTTCTGCCGTGACGAGGAAATAAACTAATGGCGAAGAAAAAATTGAAACGGGCGGGAATTGTCATAGCGGTTTTGGCAGCCCTTTTATTTGTTACGGGCGCTGTCTTTTTGGCAAAAATCTTAATGAAGCAATCGTCTTCCCCTGAAATTACGTATCAAGTTCGTTCCGAAACATACGAGCACATAATCGAGATTGCAGGGGCGGTTTCTGCGGCGGAAGAGCAGACTTTGCAGGCGAAGTCTGACGGAACGGTCATTGGGGTGTATGTGGAAAAGGGCGACAAGGTAAAAAAAGGGGATTTGATTATTCAACTTGATGCACAGGAACAGGAGTATAATCTTGCACGGCTTGACTATGATATGACTTCAACGCGGATTACGGGCTCCCAAAAGGAGCTTGAACTGCAAGAAAAACAACGCCTGTCGCTGCTTCAAAAAATAGACGATAGAAAAGTTGTGGCGACATTTGACGGGATTATTGCGGACTTGGATGTGGCGGTTGGAGATTCGATGGAAGCGAAGGATTCTGTTGGAACATTGGTGAATGTTGACTATCTTATTGCAGAAGTTGAAATTCCTGAAACTGAAGTGGCAAGCCTTAAAATCGGGCAAAAAGTGACTTTTAATTTTCCAGCCTATGATGGAGAGGTGGAGGGGTATGTTGTCAGCTGGCCCGCCATTGGGGAGGTGACAAGCCGAGGGGCGACGGTCGTGAATGCAAAAATCAGAATAGACGATTATCCCAGTACAATACTTCCAAACTATTCTTTTACAGGAAAAATACAAATTGACGATCCGGAGACTTTTTTTGTTGTTGAACGGTATGCGGTTAAAAATGAAGGGGATTTGTCGTTTGTGGAGACAGCGGAAACGGGAGAGAGAATTTCAGTGCGCGTGATTCCGTACGGCTTTGAATATGTGAAAATTGTTGATGGAGCGGTCAAAGACGGCGATGTCCTAAAAGCACAAGGCATTTCAAAAGCTTCTGGAATGAAGATGAACGGCAGGGGCGGCAACCGGCAGGGAAATGGCGGCGGAGGCCCTGGAATGGGAAGACCTCCAAGATAAGTGAAGAATTTCGCTGATACGAATGATTGAAATGGTCAAATGAAAAGGGCTTGTGCATGAAAAAGCCCTGGATAATCGGGCTGAAAACAGGAAAAGAGTATGGCTAAAACAGTGATCCGAATGGAAAATGTTACAAAAGTGTATGAAATGGGAGATTCCGATGTGTATGCGTTGCGGGGGATAAGTTTTAGTATTGAGCAGGGAGAATTCGTTTCAATCATGGGGCCCTCTGGAAGCGGAAAGTCAACATGCATGAATATGATAGGCTGCCTTGATCGTCCTACGAGCGGCATTGTTGAAATCGGTGGAAAAGAAATTGCAAAGATGACGGAAAACGAACTTGCCGCGCTCCGCAACAGAACAATCGGATTTGTCTTTCAGCAATATCATTTGCTTCCCAGCATGACAGTCCTTGAAAATGTTATGCTTCCGTTGCGCTATCAAAATGTGCCGAAAAATAAACGCATTGAACGCGCAAAAAAAGCTTTGGAGCAAGTCGGAATGGAGGACAGAATGTTTCACCGGCCAAATGAACTTTCCGGCGGACAAAAACAGCGAGTTGCAATTGCTCGTGCAATGGTCACGAATCCTCACATAATACTTGCCGATGAACCGACTGGCGCGCTTGACAGTAAAATTGGACTGCAAGTTATGAATCTGTTTCGCGAAATAAACAAAAACGGGACAACGGTGGTGATTGTAACGCATGACGCAGGGATTGGGGAGAGTGCAAATCGATGCATCCGCATTTTTGATGGAAATATTCAGTCGGACAAAGCGCAAACGCCGGCGATGCCAGTTGCTGCAAGCGCGGATAACGCATAAGGGGCGAACGGTACAAAATGCTAGAGGACTTTATAAACGCCATTCAAAATTTTCGCCGTCAGAAAATCCGCACATTCCTTTCTCTTTTGGGAGTGATTATCGGCGTGGCTTCGGTCATTGTAATCACTAGCATGGGGGAAAGCACCGCCCATCAAATACAAGATACATTTGGAAACGCAGGCCTTGATGTGGTGAGCGTTTCATCTGGATTTGCTCGTAGACGAGGGAGAAGTTCGGGCACGCTTCAATTTAATGAAGCGTTTCGTGAAGATCTTTTTGACAATATCAAGCATATAAAAAAAATATGGTATAAAAATTCCCTTAATTCAACGCTTTCCTATGGTGAAATTAGCGTGAACGGAAGCTGCGATGCAGTGGAAACGGGTTATTTGGAGATGTATTCGATGGAGCTTGACGGCGGCGAATTTTTTTCAGTGACGGACAATGTGTATGGAACGCAAAAAATTATCTTGGGGAAGAATATTGCTGACTATCTTTTTCCATCGGGAGATGGCGTGGGGAAGGTGATTCTTGTGACTGCGGATAAAATTTCATTCGCTTTTCAAGTGATTGGCGTTTTGAAGGAACAGAATACAGGGATGGAAAACAGTGTGAATGCCGCCTATGTTCCGCGTGGATTTTACTCAAAGAAAATAAAGCCCAATCCTGATGCGGACACTATAATGGTTCAGGCGACATCAAAAGAAAGATCTACGCAGATTGCAGAGGATATTGAAGCCTATTGCAATGAGTTGACGGGCGTAGAATATTCCGTTCATGCTATGAGCATGCAAACAATGATAGAGCAGATGAACAAAATTACAACTACAATGAGCGTGATGTTGAGCGCAATTGCGGCAATCTCCCTTTTAGTCGGCGGCATTGGCATAATGAACATTATGATTGTAACGGTAACGGAACGCCGCCATGAAATCGGCATACGAAAGGCGTTGGGTGCAAGACAGTCGGATATAAGACGGCAATTTTTAGTTGAATCGGCGGCTATCACTGTGATTGGCGGAATTTTGGGAATCTTCATTGGAATTGCGATAAGCGTTACGATTCAATTTATAAAAGGCGAGGTGTATGCGGTGAGTCTTTCCGCCTGTGGAATTGCATTCGTTTTCAGTGTGTTTGTTGGAATCTTCTTTGGATTGAATCCTGCATCTCGTGCCGCCAAGCTTGACCCTGTTTTAGCGTTGGCGGGTGAATAATCCGCCGTGTATTCCTTTGCCAATAGGCGAGCGGACGCAAGGAAGATTGAAGTTACGCCGCCTTTTTGACGGTAATTGAGTTTTGACCCATACACGAGTCGAACGTGCGACCTTTTGCTTAGGAGGCAAATGCTCTATCCAGCTGAGCTAATGGATCGTGAACAGTTTGGATTATAAATTATTTTTTCAATAAACACAAGGGATTTTTGTACGCTCGTCTCATAAATAGACTTTGTTAAAAGTTATAGGGAAAGACTCAAAAAAAACATTCTTCCAATCGCAAGAAGAAATGGCGAATACCCAAAATTTTTCTACAGAAAGTGCCATTTTTGCATTCGCCTCCACTTTTTGCAAGCGCAAAAAGTGGACAGAAAATTGAGAGCTGCGCACTGCACGCTGATTTCGGCAAGGATTATTCAATTCGCCACTACCGTGGCGACCGCAATCAGAGTGCTTTTGCCTTTCTCCCTGTTCATTCACGAATGTTTTTTTAACTGTTTAACAATTTACTGTATGTTAGAAAGTTTATGAAACGAGCGAGCGTGGGGATTTTTGATTTTATAAAAATCCCTGCATATTTTTAAAATCCCATATTGTTTTTTGTGGATTCATAAGTTATTCTTATTGAATATGGACATTAGAATTTTAAAAAATACAAACAGACGCTGTGCGTGGACTGACAAAAAAAACGGATATTTTGAGTTTTTGCATGATGACAATGCAAAAGAAAATGGATACTACCGCGGAGAAAAGCGGTTTTTTCGTTCTTTCACTCTCGGAGGACACGATGTTTTGGAGTCAAAATATATAGATGTTTATCCGCAGGGCGGTGTTTTTTCCTATGACAATTTAAAGCTTTATGCATCTCTCTTGATAGACGAGCAGGCGTTCTTTATTTCTGGGGCGAAAAATATTGGAATTACAGGCATTGCATCTTCTGCATTCAATGCAAATCAATCCAATTCGGACGGGATGCCGTGTTTTTCATCAGAAACTCATGCAACAGAAGACAATGTTTTATCAGGACAAGGCAGCCAAAATTCGCAAGGCTCTGAAAAGACTCTCCTTGTGTGGAATGCAGAGAACATTGACGGCATAACCGTTTTGCATTCAAACGCAGGAATATGCATTGCTTCGTTGCTCGATTTTTATTCATGCTGCGAGGGCGATTCGGTGGAGTTGTATGCTCGCGGGGAAATTGCGCCCTCTTCCGATTCGGAAAACCCCTTTTTGCGTGACGGTTGGTATGTGGCGTTTGAAGAGTCTGAAGCCCTTGCGATTGAAAAGGCGGTGCGTCTTGCCAAAGAAAGCGGCATAAAAATCCATTCTGAAAAAGTCGAGCAATTTTTAAGCAGGGTTTCAGTCGATTTTGGAGATAAAAAATTTAACGAGTCGGTGCAATGGGCGAGATTGAGCGGATGGATGCTTTCTACCGTTTCAAATGATTCATCTTCAAATGGTTCATCGTACCGTGGAATTTGGGCGGGGCTTCCGTGGTTTAGAGACAACTGGGGGCGCGACACATTTATTTCCCTCTGCGGAACGCTTCTTGTTTCCGGTTGCTTTGAAGAGGCAAAGGAGGTTCTTTTAGGGTTTGCAAAATTTCAAGATTTGAACAAAGAAAGCGAAACTTATGGAAGAATTCCCAATCGCTACAGAAATGCGGACGATGTGATTTATAACACTGTGGACGGAACGCTTTGGTTTATCCGTGCGCTTTGGGAGTATGCTGAATATTCAGGAGACACGGAGTTGCTTTCAACGCTTTGTCCAACAGTTGAAGCGGGGATTGACTCGGATATAATGCGCACAGATTCACATGGGTTTTTAAAGCACGGGGATGCAGACACTTGGATGGATGCGCGGATAAGAGGAAACGAGCCCTGGTCTCCTCGTGGCGATAGGGCAAACGATGTTCAAGCGTTGTGGTTTACGGTGTTAAAGCTCGGTTCGTTTATTATGCAAAAAAACGGACGCACTGAAAAAGCGGAAAAATATAACAGTCTTGCGGAAAAAGTGCGCTCTTCATTTTCAGAATTCTTTTGGAGCAAGGATCAGGATGCGCTTGCAGATCATCTTCCTGAAGGCGCTTATGGAGAGTGGGTGAAAGATATGAGGGTGCGCCCGAACCAAATTTTCACACTGACAGCATCCGCTGTTCTTCCGTTGCAAAATTCCTCGCACGATGCAGCGCAAGAAAATGCGTTTGTTTCAAAAAAAATTGAATCTGCGGTTATAAAAAATGTAAACCGTGAGTTGGTAAGTCCGTTCGGTCTTTTTTCGTTAAGTCCAGAAGACCCGATTTTTCATGCGAACCACGAAAAGCCGGAGTTGTATAATAAAGACGCCGCCTATCATAATGGAACAATTTGGGAATGGAATGCTGGCGCATATATTTCAGCGGTGGCAAAAAATTCCAACGGTATTCTTGAAGAAAAGGCATCGTCTATTTTGAAGAATGAATCCAAGATGATTATGGACTGGGGGTGCGCCGGCTCGTTGAGCGAAAACATACACGCTCGTCCCGATGAAGAGGGAAACCCAACGCTTTCTGGAACATTTAGCCAGGCGTGGAGCGTTGCCGAATATGCAAGAAATTGCATTCAAGATGTGGCGGGATTTATTCCTCGTCTTGCAGAAGGAAAAATAGAGCTTCGTCCTTGTCTGCCTGCCGGGGTGAAGCGGTTTTCAGGTCGGTTTCCATTTGGGAAGAATTGGATTTTCAGCCTTGAAATAAATGCAAAAAGTGACGCTCTCGTTTGCACGGTGCTTTGGAGCGTTTCAAAGGATTTGGAGTCTGCGGAAAAGAGTGAAGCGTTCCCTCCCCTCTCGGTGAACGGCACGCCGCTTGAATTTGGAAAAACTGCGACTATAAAAATAAAGGCAAAAAGCGTCTCCGCCGTTGAAAAATTTGCTGCTCCTGCAAAATGGATAACACAAGGATTTGAAAAACACGATTTTGATGCTGAATGGAATGGGGCGATTCATAAAAAAGATTATCTTGAAACGGTCATTTTGAGCGGTCGGATGAAAAGCAAGTGCTGCGGAGGGGAAAACACTGCTGCATTGGAATGGTATTTTGACTCAAAGGAATTCAATGAAAAGTATTGCACAGACGCTGAACTTGGCGCACGGTATAGCAAGCAAAGGACTGTTTTCCGCCTTTGGGCGCCAACTGCAAAAAATGCCAGCGTGATTTTATATCCCACGGGAAATGACTCTGAGTGTTCTCGCGTTGTTGAAATGACCCGCCTGTCTGGAAAAGATTCTGATGGACATAACTTGAATGGCGTTTGGGAGGCGACTGTTGAGGGCGACTTGCACGGAACATATTATGAGTTTGGAGTGTATGTGTTCGGCGTGTATAATCACGCACGGGACCCGTATGCAGTTGCGTGCGGGGTGAACGGTCTTCGTTCGATGGTGTGCGATGTATCGCGCACAAATCCTGATGGATGGTATGAATCTTCCGCGCCAAAGGTGAAGTCTCCAAGCGATGTGATTGCCTATGAAGTTGATGTGGCTGATATAACCTCTTCTCCGAGTTGGAATGGCACGGGTGAAAAAAAGCGGCTTTACACAGGCGCGGCGGAAAGTGGCTTGACAGTGGACGGCGTGCCAATCGGTTTTGATCATATCAAATCACTTGGCGTTACTCATGTGCAGCTTCTTCCCATCTTTGATTTTAGAAGCGTTGATGAAACGCGCATGAAGGACGAGGCGTATTTGAAGCAGCCGCTTTTTGGCGCGTTTAACTGGGGCTATGACCCTGAAAATTACGGCGCGTGCGAGGGCTCTTTTAGTTCCGATCCATACAACGGCGAAGTGAGAATCCGCGAATTAAAGGCTTTAATAAAGGCGTTCAATGACAATAAAATCGGCGTGATAATGGATGTTGTGTTTAATCATGTGAACGACGGGCTTCACCATCCGTTTGGCGCATTGATGCCAGGCTATTTTTTTAGAGTCGAAGGATATTCAGGCGCGGGCGAAGACACGGCAAGCGAGCGGCCGATGTTCAGCAGGTATATGGTGGATATGCTTTGCTATTGGCTGAAGGAGTATAAATTGAGCGGCTTTCGGTTCGACTTGATGGGGCTTCATGATGTGGAAACGATGAACCGCGCGGTAAAGGCGCTGAAAAAAATAAAGGAAGATGTTTTAGTGTATGGCGAAGGCTGGGATATGTACGGCGCAGGAAAAATGGTTAGTGCATGTCAGAAAAACGCCGCTCAAATGCCAAATGTCGGTCATTTTAACGATGCAGTTCGTTGCGGAATAAAAGGCCCGATTTTTTCCGACACTTCACAAGGGTACATTCATAACGGAAGTCATTACGAAGCTATCAAATTTGGCATTGTTGGTGCGACTGATCATCCACAGGTGGACTTTGAAAAAGTTGATGGAACGGCAATGAACAAGCCATGGACTTTAAACACTTGGAATAGCGTGAATTACACGGAAATTCATGACAACATTACATTGAACGACAAATTGCGTCTTGTTGAAGAAAACAAAAGCGAGGCGTATTATGAGCAGTTGGTAAAAATGGCGCTTTCTTTAGTGATTTTAAGCGAGGGCATGCCTATATTGCATGCAGGAATGGAATTTATGCGTTCAAAAGAGATTCCGCAAGAACTGCGCGATATGGGGGTGTATTTTGAAGATGCGGCTGAAAATAATGACGGCACAAAACTGTACTTGCGAAATTCCTATAATGCGTGCGACAAAATAAACGGACTTGATTGGAATCGGTGCGTTCAAAAGCAGGATGTTGTGCGCTATGTGAAAAAATTAATTGAGTTGAGAAAGGCGCATAAAGTCTTTAGGATTTCAAGCGGAAAAGTGCTTGCAGAATGCCTTCAATTTTTAGACTGCAAGGCGGAAAATCTGCCTTCTCCAGTGCTTGCATGGAAGATAGACGGCGAAAATAAAAATGTCAAGGATGAATGGAAAAAAGCTTTGCTTGTGGCGAACCCGCTTGAAGGCGAAGTGGAATATATTTTGCCGAAAGAGGAGCGGTGGCATATTGTGACAGACGGAATGCAGTTCAAGGACGATGACAAAGAGAAGCAGCCTCTTGAAAAAGTTATTTTGCCGCCAAAAACAGTGAGCATTTTTGCAGCGTATTAAGGACAACTAGATGTGAATTGCATCGCAAATCCAGTGGCAAGCCGTGGATTGTCGTGTCGTTACGCTCCTCGCAATTGATAGGCGTGGTCATTGCGAGAAATTCCCTCCTGCGAGCAGTCGAAGCAATCTGTAATTGTGGATTACCACGACCGCCAGCCTGTCGGTTGACAGGCTGGCGGTCTCGCAATGACATTGAGGTTGACGAAAAGCTTTTCGGTTGATGGAGAGGGTCATCGCGAGGGCTGAAAGCCCGAAGCGATCCACAGTAGAAAATCGTTCTATGGACTTGCAGTTCCACGAAAGGCAAAAATTGTAGATTGCTTCAACCGCAAGCGGTTTCGCAATGACCAAAAATTATCACATTGTCTGAAAAAATAATTTTAATCTGGGTTGATGACATGGCGAATGCTGCAAGTAGTCGTTCA
>JAAGKN010000679.1_pt1 | contig 52480 bp, 45 predicted proteins | sample 6206371 | NCBI WGS metagenome assembly JAAGKN01 (sample SAMN11533720, study PRJNA540317) | gut metagenome | isolation source: fecal pellets from male and female animal of same cohort | host: Peromyscus leucopus | place: USA:CA | collected 2017
TAACCATAAATACATTGTAGTAGAATCAAGGAAGGGTTTGTATGTGTCCGCAATCCCATGAATCCGCATCAGGTAAGCGAGATCCGGATTACGCCGGATATAGTAGACTGTATCGGGTTTTGGACGAAGAATCCTCTGCCGATGATGGAAAAGCTGGATGAGCTAAAAGCCTATTCTTTCTATTTTCAATTCACGCTCACGGGATACGGAAAAGAAGTCGAGGCGAATCTGCCGGATAAGAAAACGGAATTGATTCCTGCGTTTCAACGATTGTCGGAAAAAATAGGGAAGGAAAGGGTCATCTGGCGGTATGACCCGATTTTCTTTTCAAACCGATATACAGTAGAATATCATTTAGAGACGTTTCGTGAAATGGCGGAAGCCTTAAACGGCTATACGGATAAATGCGTGATCAGTTTTTTGGATCTGTATGCAAAGATCAAAAAAGCTATGGAGGGTTTGTCTTATCATGAATTGGAAAAAGGGGAGCTGAGAGCTTTTGCGAAAGAAATAAGCCGGATTGCGAAACAGAATCATATCAGCGTCGGCAGTTGTGCGGAAAAAATTGATTTAGAGGACTGTGGAATCGTTCATAATTGCTGCATCGATAAGGGATTGATTGAAAGACTGATCGGATACAGATTAAATATCGGCAAAGATAAAAATCAGCGCCAAGAATGCGGATGTGTGGAGAGTATTGACATCGGTACATATGACACCTGTCGGAACGGGTGCGCTTACTGCTATGCCAATTCAGGCGTGAAAAATGTGGAAGCAAATGCGTCGAAATATGATCCCGCTTCACCATTTTTATGTGGGCATCCTAAGAAAGAGGATAAGGTGACGCAGAGGAAGGTTACTTCCTTGAAGGAAATGCAGTTAAGTATATTTGATGTGTGAAATTAACATTATAGGGAGGGAAGAACAGATGAAAACAATCGTCATTTACAACTCGCAGACAGGTTTTACCAGGCGGTATGCCGAGTGGATCGCGGCGGCAGCGGGGGCGGACTGCCTGCCTTTAGCCGAAGCCAAAAAGAAAGATATGTCGGCATATGAAGCAATCGTATTCGGGGGCTGGGCGTGTGCGGGCAGTATCAGCAAGCTTGGCTGGTTTAAAGATAATATAGAGCGCTGGAGGGACAAAAAGCTGATCGTCTTCTGTGTCGGTGCAAGCCCGATGGAAAGCCCGGATATAGCAAAGGCGCTGGAGCAGCATTTTAATGAGCCGAAATTGGAGCAGGCGAGCGTATTTTATTGTCCGGGTGGACTTAATTATGAGAAAATGCCGGCATCCTCGAAGCTGATGATGAAGATGTTTGTGAAAATGCTGAAAGCGAAAAAGAATAAGACGAAGGACGACGAGGAGCAGATCAGGTGGTTATCTTCTTCTTATGATATTTCAGATCAAAAATATATCGAACCAATCTTAACGTGCCTGAGGGGATAAAAAGTCCCCTCAGTTTTATAGTTAAGGATTAGTTCATAATTTCTATATTAAAATGAGGTCATCGGAAGGAAAGGAGCCTCATTATGTACTTTAGCATCTTAAAAAGAGACCTCAGACGTAAACGGACAATGAACGTTATCCTGCTGGTGTTTATTATGCTTGCGGCGATGTTTGTTTCTTCAAGCGTAAATAATATCATCAGCGTTACCTCGGCGCTGGACAATTATTTTGAAATGGCGAATGCCCCGGACTATTTTGTTGCGACCATGAATAAGTCGGGTATCACCGATCTGAAGACGACGCTTGCCAAAGCGGAGCATATTGACGGCTTTCAAACGGAGGAAATCCTCTATCTGTCACAGACCAATATCCTGCTGGATGGAGAACTCCTGAATGCGTCCAAAAATACGCAGATCCTGCAGGGTGATGGGACATTGGCGATGAACTATTTTCTTGATGACGGCAGTATTTTAAAAAGCGTCCCGAAAGGAAAATTCTATATCACTGCTTTTGCAGCGAAAAACACGGGGCTTGAGATTGGCGATTCCATTACGATCGAGGTGGAAGGAGTAAAGAAAAAATTTACCTTTGCGGGCAGCATCAAGGACGCTGTTTTGGGATCGGAAATGATGGCTATGCCGCGATTTATTCTTAATTCTGAGGATTTTGCCGCATTTACGAAAAATGAAGTCGTTTCTCAATTTTACGGCGGACAACTTTGTTACATCCGTGCTGCCGATGTGGATAAGATGCTGCCGGAGATCAAGGAGATTTCCGAGAGTTTTGTTTCTACGGGAGACAGGGCGTTATTACGGTTTAGCTATGTGTTTGATATGATTGTGACGGGGGTTCTTTTGGTGGTAAGTATCATGTTGATCGCCGTGGCGTTCGTGGTGCTGCGTTTTACCATAACCTTTACGATTTCTGAAGAATTTCGCGAAATCGGGGTGATGAAAGCAATCGGGATTCCTGACTTGAAGATACGCGGGCTATATCTGACCAAATATGCGGCGCTCGCGGTAATCGGTACGGTGATCGGTCTTGCGCTCAGCTTTCCGTTCGGGCAGCTGCTTATGAGTGTTTCCTCAAAATCAATTATTGTAAACAATCAAAATACCGCCTTTATCAATGTGGTTTGTGCAGTGCTTGTCGTTGGGGTGATCCTTTTCTTCTGTTTTGGCTGTACTGCGAAGGTCAGAAAGATGACTCCGATCGATGCGGTGAGAAGCGGACAGACGGGAGAACGCTACCATAAAAAATCTTTTATGAGTTTGGGAAAGTCACGGCTGAATACCAGCTTATTTCTTGCAGTAAACGACGTGATGAACAATCCCAAACGGTATGGCATTATAACGCTTACCTTCTTTTTATGTCTATCGCTGTTGCTGATTCTTTCCGCCACAGTGATGACTTTAAAAAGCGATACGCTGCTCACTGTTTTTTCCTGTGCGGACTGTGACATCCTCGTTGATAACGGTGACGAAACGATGCAGTTTATGACGCGGGGCGGGCGGGAAAGGCTGACAGAGTATCTTGCCAAGCTGGAAACCGTGCTTGCCGAAAACGATATGCCGGCAAAGTGTATGCAGGAGTATATATGGAGTCCTTCCGTCAGGCATGGTGAATGGGAAAATAAGATCAGGATCTGTCAGGGCACCGGTACAACGATGGATATGTATGCCTATACGGCGGGGACCGTTCCGCAAAGCCGCAATGAAATAGCGATCACAAAGCTGGCGGCGGACAGTATCAAGGCGGATATCGGAGACACTGTGACCATAGAGACGGCGGATGGCAGTAAAGAGTATATTATTACCGCCTTTTATCAGACCATGGATTCACAGGGTGTAGGAATCAGATTTCATACCGATGTTGACATCGATTATAGGCAGGCAAACGGCGCCGGAAATGTACAGATTCGGTTTACGGATGCGCCTGGCGACGAGGAGATTCTCGAGCGGATAGAGAAGATCAAGACACTTTATCCTGAGTTTGTAAAAGTGCAGACGGCGGCGCAGTGGGTAGAGAGCATGGTGGGCGTTGCCGATGCCATGGCTGCAGTTAAGACTCTGTCGGCAGCGCTGACCATTATTCTGTCGGCGTTGGTAACCGTGCTGATGGAGCGCTCCTTTATCGCCAAAGAGCAGGGAGAGATCGCTCTGATGAAAGCGGTGGGGATTCGAAACGGCAAAATCTATACATACCATGCGGCGCGGTTTGCAGTGGTCGGCGTTCTGGCAGTCATTGTGGCGGAAGTTTTCGCAAAGCCGCTCACGCACCTTTGTATTGATCCTATTTTTAGCATGATGGGGATGGAAAATGCCGTCAGCTATGTGAAATCGCCTTTTGAGATCTATCTGCTCTATCCGTTTATCATTCTGATGACGACGGTGGCGGGTGCGTTTTTGACCTCGCTGTATACGAGGAAGATCAAGGCGTCGGATACGGCGGATATTGAGTAAGGGGATGTGTTAGGATCAGGCGGCATAGGAAGTAGGAAGATTATCTTATATTTCCAATTTGTCGATGGCCTTCACAGTCAACTCCGCTGTCCTTGCCAGAAGTTCCTGCTTGCGACTATCCGGCAGCTTTTCAATCTCCGCGTTCACATGGGCAAGTCCCACTTGCAAGGCGGTGATTTTGGGATTGGACTTTGCCGTTTTTTCGGCCTGTCAGCGTCTTGTAGGTGTCTGTCACTCGCTTTTGTATCGTTTCCCGTTGAAGCTGGGCGAACACGATCAAATATTCAGCATGGTACGAGCCATCGACGCAGAGGTATCAAACTTATCCGTGGAGGAAACAAACCTCACATTGTACTGCCGGAATAACTCTGTCATGTTGGCGAAGTCCAAAATGGAACGATTGATAGGGTCAAGTTTGTCGACGATGACCTTTGTGCTCAGACCCCGCTTGATGTCCTGCGCCAGTTCCTGAAACTCAAATTTCTTTTCCTGCTCCGTAACGTACCTCATTCAGAAAACCATAAGCGGCAGGAGCGTGTGGTAGCCATGATCATTCCTCTCTTTCAACTGGAAAATGAATTGATATTGTGTGCAAAATCCAATATAATAACAAGTGACGATAAAACAAAAAAGGAGGCTGTCATCCAATGACAGAAAATGAAGCATTGGAGCTCATTCGTGGTGGCGAAAGCATTACCGTTGAATTTAAAAAGTCCACCAGTGAAATCACCAAAGATGTTTATGATACTGTCTGTTCATTCTCCAACAGGGATGGCGGTCATATTTTTCTCGGAGTGAAAGATAATGGTACAGTCCTTGGCATCATGCCGGATGCGATTGACCGCATGAAAAAGGATTTTATAACAACGGTTAATAATGCCGACACAATGGAAAAATCTTTGACCGAAGCCATGAGGCAGATTTGGATATTACCAATCATTCAGATGCTGTTTACCACTTGTATTCCCGAAAGCAGGACACTTTTTATGTGAATAAAGTTACGGCTTTTGAACTTTCCGATTTACGCACGGACATGATCGAACGCGCACGGCGCAGGGATTCTCGACCTGACAACCTTTGAGCCATTTCCAAAAAATCCGGCAATTTCAAAGGTATTCAGAGAAACATCACTGGCAGATGAACTTGGTTCTGGCATGAGGAATACTTATAAATACACCCAGATGTATTCTGGCGGAACACCTGAATTTATTGAAGGTGATGTATTTAAAACCATTGTGCCTCTCTCTCCGATTGCTGCTACAAAGGTCGGCCCAAAAGAAGCAACCCAAGTCAAGACCCAAGTGATAACTGAAGTCAAGACCCAAGTGACAATCGCAGATAAAATCCTTGCGTTTTGCCATGAGCCACACTCTAAAGCGGAAATTGCAGCGTATTGTGGATATAAAAACACAAAGAATTTCACACAGAAGTACCTGCGACCTCTGCTTGACAGTAAGTTGTTGCAAATGACAGTTCCGGATAAGCCTAGGAGCCAAAATCAAAAATATATCACGGTAAAAGAAAAATAGGTCAATAAAATGGGTTTTGTTTCGTCAAACCACATCAAACCCTATCAAAAGCAAAAGCCCAAAAACCCTATATTTACGGTGATAAGGAAGTATTAACAACAACTTATCATTAACGCTGACAAACAGGGTGCAAACAAAAGCAGAGAACATATCACTTTCATTCGTGGTTGTTCTCTGCTTTTCTGTTACGCAATAGAACGCCATTTTTGAAAATAGACATATGAAACCTTACCCTGGTCATTTTAACGCCCACAATACCGCATAAATCAAAGAGAAAATAACGCCTGCTGCGTAACATGCCTACGACAATTTAATCCTTTGGAAATAATAATTCATACAATTTTTCAGCAATGTCAATGGCCTATCTTTGTATGGAAAAAGCCGGGAAATAATGCTATAATCAAACATATGTCGTAGAAAATGTCGTAATCTTATGAAAGAAAGATTCTGTACCACAGGGCGAATAAAATGGTCATTGAGAATCCCGGAGCGAGAAACATAAATGAAGATTTTAGACTTTGAAGAAAAACATATCGAAGCGGCAATGGAACTTGCCCTTGAAAATTACTATGAGGAGCGGAGATTTGTAAAAGAATTACCTCAGATCAGTGACATTCCCGATTTAATGGGATTTTCTGCAAACAGGTTGGGGGTTGCCGCCTTTGAAAATGAGAAAATGGTGGGCTTCTTGTGCGGTTGCGATCCATTTGATAACGCATTTCGGGCCACTGACGTAAGGGGTGTTTTTTCTCCGATGGGCGCGAATGCCGCTGTCTTTGAAAATCGTGCAAAAATATATGCTGCCATGTATCAGGAAGCAGCAAAAAAATGGATCAAAGCGGGGGCCGTTTCTCATGCTGTCTGCTTATACGCTCATGATGAAGAATCTCAAAGGCAGTTTTTTCAATATGGCTTTGGTCTGCGCTGTTTAGATGCAATTCGACCGATGGAGTTGATTGACTGCGAAACGTGTGCGGGCTATGAGTTTGTCGAACTGCCAGAAGCCGAATATCATACGGTTTATCCGCTTCATCTGGCACTATACCGCCATTACTGCGAGAGCCCCTTTTTTATGAATCGTAAACCGGAAACATTGGAAGAATTTATAGCAATTTCCCTGCAGGATAAAGGGCGGTACTTTGCGGCAAAGCAAAGCGGGGAATTATGTGCTTTTGTGAAAATTTCGGTTCCCGGAGAAACATTTATCACAACGGATCGATCTTATCAACATATCAATGGCGCATACTGCCTGCCGGAGCATCGGGGTAGGGGTGTATATCAAAACTTACTGAACTTTGTTATCGGCGTGCTGAAAACAGAAGGGTACACCGGACTGGGAGTGGACTTTGAAAGCTTCAATCCGACAGCTCGCGGGTTTTGGCTGAAATATTTTACAGCCTACACCCATAGCGTAACAAGAAGAATTGACGAGAGAATCTTGCAGCCGTCTGTATGATAAAAAGAAGTGCTGTGAAAGGAGATCAGCATGAAGAAAATCATTACAATTCAACATACACAATCTGTTCACCATACAAATGGCATGGTTGGCTCCTGGACTGACTGGGAACTATCGGAATTAGGAGCGCAGCAAGCAAACAGGATTGGAGAAAAGTTAAAAGCAGAGTTATCTGATCAGAAGTTTGTGATGTATTCCTCTGATTTATTACGAGCCAGGCAGACGGCTGAGATCGTCGGCGGATATTTAGGGTTAACGCCTATTTTAAGAACTGAGCTGCGGGAAAGAAATCTGGGCAGATGTTGTGGGAAATCTGTTCAATGGCTTCGCGAAAATCAGGAAATGCAGGAGAAGACAATTGACGATAGACTGTTTTCAGATGCAGAAAGCCGCAGGGATGAGTGGAACAGGCTGCAGCCCTTTTTTGAGGAAATGATAACAGGTAATAAGGAAAATATGATCCTTGTTTCTCATGGAGACTTGTTAAGTGTTTTCAATGTCATGTTCCTTGGGTTTAGTGTGGAAACGATAAACAGAATCGATCTGTTTGGAATGGCCGGCGGGGTTTCCTTTATGTTTGTCGATGATGAAGGGAAAAGGATTATCAAGAGAATGAGTGATATGTCCTATATCAATTAGCATATTAAAGACATATTCGATATCAGGGGAAAGGGACGGATGGAGGAGCGGTACGAGTTGGCAAGTTTTTGGAGATTGGCACGGGATTCGCGGTATGTGAAATTCTTAAAGGAAGTCGGCGCAAAAGCTGTTCAGCTTACTTTTTTCGGACTGGAAAAAATAACGGATTTTTATGTCGGAAGGACGGGGCGTTTCAGTTGGGTGATTATAAGGATTTTCTGCTGAATCGGTATTTGGAGGATGAGGATTCATGAAAGATACATATGTAATCAGACAGGCGAATAACCATGATATCCCCAGAATCGCCGAGATCATCGTATTTGGAAAAAGAGTCGCATACAGACCAATTTTTGAGAACGATGAAGTGTCATTTAATGAATTGCAGGTTGTTTCTTTATACGAGGAATATCAAAAAAATCCTGATACTTTAGAGGAAATGTATCTGTATGATGACGGCATCATCAAAGGGGTGATAAAAGGACATCCTCAAGATGAAAAAATAGTTGAGATCACGGACTTTTATGTGGAGCCTTTTTTTGTGGGACAGGGAATCGGAACGCATCTGCTGGAATACTTGTTAAAACAAGCGAGTCAAAAGGGATTTCAAAAGATCATATTATGGGTCATAAAGGACAATATAAAGGCAAGAAAATTTTATGAAGGAAAAGGGTTTGTTGATAGCGGAAAAACGTGTATCATAGAAGGGACGGACAAAGTTGATTGTCGGTATGAATATACTTTTGACTAATTGAGATAATCTCGAATGGATTGAAAAAGATTATAGGATTCAAGTAGAATGGAAGTACAGGACGCGGCAAACAGGAGGCGGGAAGAAACCATGCAGGGCTTTATTCAAATCTCAAAATTCGCAGGAATGCGAAACGACTTAGCGCAGGCGGGAGGCGGCAACACTTCCATGAAGCCGGACGATCAGATCATGCTGGTGAAAAGTTCCGGCATTCAGCTTGCGGATGTGAGCGAGGAAAGCGGATATTCCAAGGTAGACTATCGGATGATCGTGGATTATTTTCAGGAGAATGTCAAAGCAAACGGAGAATCCGTGCTGACGGAGGAAGCGGGAAAGGCACTGCTTGCGAAGGCGCAGATTGAAGGCGGGCGCGCTTCCATCGAGACATTCCTTCATGCGGTGACGGGGAAGTACACCCTGCATTCGCACCCTACGTTGGTAAATATCCTAACGGCGAGGGCTGACGGCATGGACGCGCTGCGCACGTTGTTTCCCGAGGCGGTGTTTGTCCCCTACAGAAAGCCAGGTGCGGCGTTGGCAGAAGCTTATTATAAGGAATTTTGCAAAAAACAGGCGCAGGGGGCGGACGGATCGATTATTTTTCTGGCTAATCACGGGCTGGTTATAAGCGGCGATACGGCGGAGCGCGTGATCGAAGGGACGGAAGCTGTGCTGCAAACAATAGCGGCCTATCTGCAGATTCCCTACGAGGCGTATCCGAACGCGACAAAGCTTTGGAAGGCTTTTGCGGAGATACCCGGGCTTGCGGATAAGATCGTTTATTTGTCGGAGAATATGTCTTTGGCTTCCGAAGGCATGACGAAGTCGATATTAAAGGAAGAAACGTGGAATCATGCTTTCTGCCCGGACTGCATTGTCTACGGGGCGAAAAAGCCGCTGTTTTTAGATGAAGATTTTTCGAGGGAGGACGTCATTTCCTTTATAGAACATAACGGGATTCCGGCGACGGTCTGCTATCAGGGACGTTTTTACATTCTGGCGGAGAGTGTGAAGAAGGCGCAGGAGATTGAGAATGTCATGAGTTTTGCCGCGCAGGTGCAGGCGGCGAATATTTCCCACGGGATGAATTATTTGAGCGAAGGGCAACAGGACGAGCTGATAAATTGGGACGCGGAGAAGTACCGCAGAAGATTATAGATTGCAAAATAGGTCTGATGAAGCGCAAACGCTTCGTAATGGATGAGCAGGTTGAAAATTTTGGATAGTAGGGCAGATCGATGATTCCGCATAGAAAAATGTGGATATGGAGGATGGATGAAATGAATGTTATCATACCCATGACAGGTTACGGTTCCCGTTTTGTGGCGGCGGGTTATCCGGAATTGAAACCTTTTATCCCGGTGATGGGGAGGCCGATCATTGAGTGGATCGTGAAAGGGATGTACCCCGCGGATGTGCAGTTTATTTTTGTGTGCCGCGGGGAACATTTACAAAAGGATCCTTCCATGAAGGAGAAGCTGCTGGCGCTTGCGCCGGATGCTGTGATCGTCTCTATCGGAGACTGGGTGAAGAAAGGCCCCGTGTGGGATGTGCTGCGGGCATATCGGGCGCTGTGTCCGGCTTCCGCCGCGGGCATGGAAGTCAGCGACTTAAATGGCGCGGAAGCACCAGTTTCGGACAGCGTGCAGATTGTGAGCGGCAAGGCTGCGCAGTTTCAGAAAGAAGACGGCGTTATCATCAATTACTGCGACTTTTATATGAGTTGGGATTATGCTGCATTTGCAAAGGAAGCAAAGGAGCGGGACTGCGATGGCGCGGTGCCCTGTTATACGGGATTTCACCCCAATTTACTGCCGGCCAAAAATTTCTACGCATCCTGCCTGACGGATGCTAATGATGATTTGGTGGAAATTCGGGAAAAATATTCTTTTGAAAAGGACAAGACGCAGGCAAAGCATTCTCCCGGGGTCTACTATTTTAAGAACGGGGGATTGCTGGAGAAATATTGTCAGCGATTGGCGGAACATGACGAGTGTGCCATCAACGGCGAATTTTACGCAAGCCTTCCATACAATTTCATGGTGCAGGACGGGTTGAAAGTGTGGGTTCCCACAAATGTCACCTATTTTTGCCAGTGGGGGACGCCCGAAGATATGCGGGAGTTTGTCTATTGGACAGATTTGGTTGTACGTAATGATAAAGGCGGTATAGAAGACGATGAGAAGTCGGCTGACCGTTACAGTGAAGATGCCAAAAAGTGTGATTCGGGGCAGCGAAAGACTCCGACGAAAACATCAGGCGCAGGCAAGATTTTGATTCCCATGGCAGGCGCGGGGCAGCGGTTTGCCGATGCGGGGTATCGTGTTCATAAGCCTGCGATTCCCACGATCGACAGATGGGAAGGAACAGAAAAGCCGATGGTGGTCTGTGCGACAAAAGACCTTCCCGGTGTGGCAAAGGACGGTGCGAATGTCATTTACGTGGACCGCACCTTTCATCAAGAGGACGGCGTGGAGGATGCCATCAAGGCTTATTATCCGCAGGCGCAGTTTATCACAGTCGAGAAGCTGACGGAGGGACAGGCCTGCACCTGTATGTTGGCGGAGTCGCATTTGAATCCCGAGGAGCCATTGTTGATTGCGGGCTGCGATAACGGAATGGATATTGATGAAAAAATGTTTTATCATATTACTACAGAATGTGATTGTATTGTTTTTACTTATCGGCATAACGAAGCCGTTTTACAAAATCCCAATGCCTACGGCTGGATGGTGACGGACGAGGCCGGAAATGTTACAGGTACGTCTATTAAAAAGGCAATCTCCGATACGCCGATGGAAGATCCCGCGGTGGTGGCGACCTTCTGGTTTCGAAAGGCAAAGATCTTTTTGGAAGCAACAGCAAAGATGATCTGGGAAAATGACAGGGTCAACGGAGAATTCTATGTAGACCAGACAGTGAAACATGTGTTAGACTTAGGATATCGGGCAAAGATTTTTGATATTGATCGTTATGTGGGCTGGGGAACACCCGCGGATTATGAGGGATATCAGAAAACGTATGCCTACTTTCAGAATTTTCTAATGTCGTTAACTATATTTGGATCACAAAAGGGAGATATGGGCTGAAAGATGCAGTACAGGCTCGACATGGAAAAAAATTATCATAAGTATCTGCGGGCGTCCATCCTTGTGGGGGTGTTGTTTAAGTTACTTTTGATGGGGCTTTTTTCTTCGGATTATCAGGATATGATGTTTATTCCCTTTGTGAAATGTTTTCTGGGAGGGGAAAATCCTTATCAGGTCTACTATGACAATGCGCTGCTGCCTTCCTTTCCCTATCCGCCCATTATGCTCCTGATTGAATGTATCGGCGGTATCTTTGTTTCTTTTTTTGGAGGAATGCCGCTTTTTTTACGAAATTTGATCTTCAAACTGCCGATTCTTCTGATCGATCTTCTGGGGCTGTATTTTCTGCTCCGTCTATCCAGAGATAAGAGAAAGTATATTCTGGTATTATATTTTTTGTCGCCCATCATTCTCTATGCTTCCTACATGCACGGACAGCTGGACCTCATCCCGACTGTGTTTCTGGTGGGTGCGGTCTACTATCTGACGCAGATGGGCAGGGCAGCGAAGAAGGAGACTGCCTGCGAGTGGCGGTTCATCCTGTTTCTTTCTCTGGCACTTTCGTCTAAACTGCACATTGCAGCGGCGCTGCCGCTTTTCTATCTCTATCTGCATAAGAAAAAAGGCTGGCGCAAGGCGGTCTGTATGACAGGACTGCCGATTCTTTTTACGATTGTGGCGATTCTGCCTTTCTGGGGAACCGGCTTCTTCAATATGGTGTTGTTTAACAAGGAACAGCAGGCGATCAATATGGTTTATTTGGACTATGGAAATGCGCATCTGCTTTTAACGGTGTTGGCGCTGCTTTTCCTCTATTTTCAAGCATTTCGCGTTAATCAGATGAATGGCGATCTTTTGATCAGCATGACGGGACTGCTTTTTTCGGTATTCGTGGCTCTGGTGCCCGCGATGCCCGCCTGGTTTATTTGGGTTGTTCCTTTCTTTATGCTGTATCTGGCAAGACTTCAGGAAAATCGCGGGAAGATGGTCCTTGTCTATGGGGGCTTTAATCTGTTGTACCTGTTGTATTATGTTTTTTTCCATCAGACGCAGTTTGTGGATCTGTACTTTATGGGGAGCAGTTTAAAGGGCATCAAACTTACGGAGGGAAACTTAAAGGATATCGTTTTTTCTTTGATGGTAGGGGTATTTTTGATTTTAGTGGTCAGCATGTACCTTTATGGTGTGGGGAGTAATTCTTACTATCGCAGAAGAAGCAGGCCTTTTACCATCGGCATTGCAGGGGACAGCGGAGCGGGGAAAAGCAGGCTTTTGGAGATTCTGGAGGCGCTTTTTTCAAAGGAGCGGCTGCTCTCCGTAGAAGGAGACGGCGATCACAAATGGGAGCGGGGCGATCATAACTGGGAGGAGATGACCCACTTAAATCCTCGGGCAAATTATCTTTACAGACAGGCATCGGACTTGCAGATATTGCGGGGAAATAATACGTTAAACCGCGCAGATTATGACCATGAAACGGGCACATTTACAAAGAAGCGCAGGCTGGTGCCCAAACCCTATGTGGTGTTATGTGGTCTGCATTCCTTGTATTTGCCGCAGATGAGGCAGGTGCTGGATATGAAGATCTATCTGGATACCGACGAGGCGCTGCGTTGTCATTGGAAGCTGTGCAGAGATCAGAGTGACAGGGGACATGGACGGGCGGCGATCCTGGAGCAGATCAAGGCGAGGAGAACGGACGCGGAAAAGTACATCCATCCCCAGAAACAGTATGCGGATCTGGTGATACGATATTTTGACGAGACTCTCGCGGCCAGACCGGAGAAGGCAGGCAGGCTTTCAGAAATTTGCCTGAGCGTAGAATTTATCATGGATGTCGGAATCAATGTGGAACCGCTTTTGTCACTTTTGCAGGATCGTGACGTAAAGGGCGTTCTTTCCTGCGACGATCCCCTGCGGCAGAAAGTTTCCTTTAACGGGCAGGAGATCAAGAGGAATGGAAGACTTTGGGCGAAGCTTGCGGCGGCGGCAATTCCGCAAATTGAGGATTTGACAGGAGGCCGCGCGGTCTGGGAGGATGGAGTGAACGGCCTGGTGCAGCTCATGCTTCTTTTGGTGATCAGCGAGATCATGAAGCGGGATTGAGCGGATATTGCGGCTTGTAGCGAGGAAAGATTCAAGAAACAAGGGAATAAGGGGGGAGACAAATGATAAGAGCAGTGATTTTTGATCTGGACGATACGCTGTATGACTATCATACGCTTCACAAAGAAGCATTCAAGCGGGTACAGGAGCTTGTGGTAGAGCGGCTGGGCGTGAGTGGGGAACAGAGCGAGGAGGCCTTTAGGAGAGCGAGGATCGCGACGAAGGAAAATCTGGGTGAGACGGCAGCTTCCCACAGCAGAATGCTGTATTTTCAAAAAACGCTGGAATATCTGGATATCAGACCGCTGTATCTGGCGCTTGACATGTACGAGATATACTGGGGCGTATTTTTGAATAAAATGACGCTTTATCCGGGAGTCGATAAGCTCATGGACGCATTGCATGATAAGTATGTCCGTGTGGCAATCTGTACGGATCTGTTGGCACAGATCCAGCATAGAAAGTTAAGAGCATTGAGATTGACAGATGATGTGGACTGTCTGGTGACAAGTGAGGAGGCGGGAGCGGAAAAACCTTCTCCGAAGATTTTTCAGATGTGTCTGGATAAGCTTAGGCTGTATCCGAAAGAAGTGTGCTTTGTGGGGGACAGTTTTGAGAAGGATGTAAAAGGCGCGGCGGCAGCAGGAATGCGGGCGATCTGGTTTAATCCCGAAAAGAAAGAGCCTCCGGCGGGGAGCGAAGATGTTGCTTTTGAGACCGTGGCCAGCCATGAGGAGCTATATTCATTACTTGCGCCTGTGTTATCTTTACCGTAACCATTTTCGGGCAGCGATGATCTGAAGTGGTTTATGCAGTCACATTTCCAAATATACTAGTTACAAGAAGGGAGAGGCATAAATGAAGCTTTCCATTGTTGTGCCGTGCTATAATGAGAAAGATAATATACCGTTGATATTAGAACGATTTAATGATGTTGTCAAACGGGATGATGTAGAGGTTGTCCTGGTTGATAATGGTTCCACCGATGGCAGCGCGGAGGTGTTTGATCAACTGCTGCCGCAGTATGCGTTTGCTAAGATGGTAAAGGTGCCCGTAAATCAGGGCTATGGGTACGGCATTTTACAGGGACTGAAGGAGTGTCGGGGTGAATATATCGGCTGGACGCACGCGGATATGCAGACAGATCCTGCCGATGTGCTGAAAGCGCTCGATCTCATTGAGGAGGAGAAAGGGCTTGTTTTCGTAAAGGGAAACCGCAGGGGAAGACCGTTGTTTGACGTATTTTTTACGATGGGCATGAGTGTATTTGAAACCTGTTATCTGCGAAAGAAGCTTTATGATATCAACGCCCAGCCTAATATTTTCCCGAGGGTTTTTTATGAGGGCTGGGAGAATCCGCCCTACGACTTTGCACTGGATCTGTACGCTTTGTATATGGCGCGAAAAAAAGGTTTGAAAGTGGTGCGCTTTGCGGTGGATTTCCCAAAACGGGTGCATGGGACTTCCAAGTGGAATACGGGACTGGCGGCGAAGTGGAGATTTATCAAGAGAACGATGGAATTTAGTGTGAAGCTTAAGAAAAGTCTATAATTGGAGGCAAATTTGAGATTTGGTTCGCGGCCTGCGTAACAATTGCTTCTGCATGGAGGGAAGAACGATTATGGAATATATCGCACACAGGATCAACACAATGGAAGAGCTTGTGGAGCTGCCCACGGAGTACGGTGTGGAGCTGGATCTGCGGGATGATCTGAATGGGCGGATCTATATTTCTCACAATCCGTTTGAGCCGGGGCAGGACTTTGAGGCATACTGCAAGGCATACCATCACGGCACGATGATCCTCAATATCAAGAGTGAACGCATTGAGCATGAAGTACTTAAGCTGATGGAAAAGTACCAGATCAAAAAATACTTTTTCCTTGATTCTTCTTTTCCGATGATAAAGCTTTTGACAGACATGGGTGTGAAGGAGGTAGCGTTGCGCTTCAGTGAACTGGAAGGGCTTGACACGATTCGCAATATGGCGGGCCGGGCCGAATGGATCTGGGTGGACTGCTTCACGAAAATTCCCATCGACAGGGAGAGCTATCAGGAACTAAAGGCGCTTGGCTATAAACTCTGCTTTGTTTCTCCGGAATTGGAGGGACAGGAGGAAAAGTTGTCTGAATATAAGTCGTATCTTATGGAGCAGGGTATCGTATTTGATGCGATCTGCACAAAAAGCTATCATATAAAGGATTGGATGTAAGGATATTGGGCGAAAAAGAACGGTTTGGATTTAACAGGGAATGGCAGAAGAAAGTCGGGATGGCGGCGGCGGTTACGCTTACGCTGTTTGCGGGGCTGCTATTGTTTTGCAGGCACTGGCGGTTTGAACTGCCACTTTATCCAAATGTGGACGAGCAGCTGTCTCTGGGCTGTATTTTTGAATTACTGGACCAGCATCTCTATACGGGGGATCTCTATGTGCTCGATTTTTTCCGCTATCCTCATCTGACGTTCTATTACGCGGCGCTGGGTGTGCGCATTCTGGGAAAGTTTTTCCGCGGTACGGACACGGTAATCCTTCTGCGGTATGTGGTCTGCGGCACAGCGCTTTTGTCTAATATCTGCATTTATTTTAGCGTTAAAATTTTGACGGGGAATCGTAAGTGGGCTTATCTGGGATTCCTTTTGTCCGTTTTTTCCCTTTATGGTTATGCTTATCTTTTTTATACAGGGCCGGACACCCTGCTCTACGCGGTGGCAAATGTTATTTTGCTGCTCGGCTGCCTGATTTTGCGGGAGAAGGATGAGGAGAGAGCGGTTTATCTCTGGTATCCGTTGATGGCGATCGGTATCGGGCTTGCGATGGCGGCTAAGTATCACGGCGTGGTCTTCGGCGTTTTTTGGCTATGCCTGCACATTGGGAAAAGGTATTGGAAGCGATATAGGAATAATTACCTGTTTTTTCTGGACTGCATCGTGCTGGCGCTCACCTTTGTACTTTGTAACTATTCCCTCTTTTTCCATTTCAAGACTTTTGTCGGAGATAATTTATATAATCTGAATCACTATGCGTGGGGACATCCCGGTATCGAGCACAATCTGGCTTTTCTCGGTTATCTGGAATCCTTTGCCTTTTCTTCGTATGGGCGTTGCGGAGGACTTTTATTGCTGCTTGGGATCGTATATATGACCCGCAGGAAAGAGTGGGGAACGCTCGTAAGTCTTTCGTCGGTACCGTTTTGTATCATGATCTTATTGTCTAAATACAGCATTGTGCTGGGAAGGAATCTGTCGCTTGCACTGCCGTTTGCTTTTATATTTATGACATACGGACTGATGGAGGCGGAGGCAATCTTTGCAAAATGGTTGCGGGCAGCAGGCAGAAAAGGCAGCAATGACAGATCACAGCAGAGAGCGGATGAAAGGACCGGGCGGCACGGTGAGGTGAAAGGATGGAAAATTGGCGGATATACGGGGCTTGCGCCGGCAGCAGTTCTTGTGCTTTGCAACTGTATTGCGGTCTTAGCAAATTACCGCTATGATCTGTCCTACGACCATGCGGCGGCCTACATAGAAAAAACGATTCCGGCGGGGGCCACAGTCTATTGTACGGCTTACGCGCCTTTGATGGAGGAGGGAAGATATAAGGTCGTTGATATTGGAGAGGATCTCACCCTTTTGCCTGATCGGCTTTCGGAAAACGAGTATTTCATCGACGTAGAGTATGCCACGGGGTATTTCTCACAGAAGAAAGATTATCTGCTTTGGAAAGGCGGATACATGTATCCGGAAAAGAAGGTGCTCTATGAAGAAAAGACCGCTGCCTATTCGCTTGTAGAAAAGTGGCAGGGCCTTTCTTACGGCGGGGAGTGGAAGTACAGGATCGGCTATCTTGATCTGTTCCTGCGTTCCCCAAAAACATATTATGTGGGACCGTCGATCATTTTATACGGTCGGTGATCGTCTTACGGAAACGATCATTTTATACCAAAAATTCGCGCAGCAGAAGCTCCAGTTCTTCGGCTTCGGAGGGGGTAAAGTCAGGGGTATTTTTATTCTGTTCACTTGGCATACGAAAATCGTCGTCCTGCGGCAGGTTGGCTGCTTTTGCAGACTGCTTTTTTTCCTCTTTTGCATCGGGCTTATCCACGCTGTCGTTCTCCATGCCGACCAGGCGCATATCAAGCTTTGTCTGTTCCAGACGCCCTGACAGATGATTTTCCAGATAATCCACCAGATTCGTGCGCAACATCGCTATCTTTCCGGGAATGTCCGCCAGAGAGGAGATTGCGAAATAAAGGTATAGACCGAAAAAGCTGATCAGATAAAAAGGCGCGATCTCAAGAAAGTTTTCTCCGCGAATGATTCCCAGACAGGCGCCGATTCCGGCCACCAGAACGGAGAGGAGAGTAAACTGCCCCGAGAGGTGTCTGAAAAAGGAGACCGGAAATCGACCGATGGACAGCTGATTGATATACTTGTCCACAAAGACGCCGACATTGGGAATGGTCTCATGGAGCTGCCTGCAGCCGGCAAATTTCAGTTTCAGTTTTTGCAGGGACTTATTTTTTGTAGCGGACATATTTTCCGTTTCCCGAATCAGGCGCCGGTATAGCACACCAATCAAAATCTGGCATAAAATACTGCATGAGAGCAATGCCAAAATAGCGATCATAAAGTTTTTATGATGGAAAAAAGGCGTAAGCATGGTTACCTCCGTTCGTCATAGAGCATACTAATACTTAAATTTGAATCAGCATGCCTATATTATATTAGGTTTTTGCCCGAAAAGAAGGTTTAAGGCATCGACAGATTTTGCAATAAAAACGTTTTGCGTTATGTCTGCGGTTGAGCTATAATAAATAAATAGGTTACAGAATAAGGGAGGAAAAAATATGATCTACCAGCCAAAAGGCGTTTGTTCTAACGCAATCGACGTAGAGGTAGAGGAAGGCATCATCACTTCCGTTAAGTTTACAGGCGGCTGCAACGGCAACACGCAGGGTATTTCCAGACTGGTCGTCGGCATGAAGGCGGAGGATGCGATCAGCAGACTGCGGGGCATCAAGTGCGGCATCAAAAATACTTCCTGTCCGGATCAATTGGCCTGTGCGCTTCAGGAGATGCTGGAACACTAACATAAGCTAACATTAAATTTGACTGATAAAGGAAGGCATAGTTTATGGGAAAAAAGATTGTATTGACTGGCGGAGGGACTGCAGGACACGTGACGCCAAACATGGCTTTGATTCCGAAATTACGCGAATTGGAGTATGAAATTATATACATGGGGTCCTATGATGGCATCGAGAAGAAGCTGATCGAGGATTTTGACATTCCCTACTATGGCATTGCGACGGGAAAATTTCGCCGCTATTTTGACCCGAAAAATTTTTCCGATCCGTTTCGTGTGATCAAGGGAATGCGGGAAGCCAGAAAGTATCTCAAAGAGATCAAGCCGGATGTGCTTTTTTCCAAAGGCGGTTTTGTCAGCGTGCCCGTGGTGCGCGCGGCGGCATCTCTGGGGATTCCCTGTATCATTCATGAGTCAGATATGACACCGGGACTTGCCAATAAACTTTGCATTCCGGTGGCAAAGAAAGTATGTTGTAATTTTCCGGAGACTTTCAGTCAGCTTCCGGCGGCAAAAGCGGTGCTGACAGGATCGCCGATCCGCAAGGAACTGGCCATGGGAGATAAGGAGGAGGCTTATCGGCTATGCGGCTTTGACAACTCGAAGCCCGTTATTATGGTGGTAGGCGGAAGTCTTGGTTCCGCGGCGATCAATCAGGCGGTCAGGGATGTTCTGCCGGAGCTTCTAAAGGATTTTCAGGTGGTGCATCTGTGCGGGAAGGAGAAAGTGGATAATCTTCTGCTCACCACACAGGGCTACAAGCAGTTTGAGTATGTGAAATCCGAGATGAAAGATATCTTTGCCATGGCAGATATTGTGATTTCCAGAGCCGGGGCCAATGCGATCAGTGAGATTTTAGCGCTTAAGAAACCGAACATCCTGATTCCGCTGCCTTCATCCAGCAGCAGAGGCGATCAGCTTCTCAATGCGAAATCTTTTGAGTCTCAGGGCTTCAGTATTGTAGTGGACGAGGATGATTTGACGAAAAAGCTTCTGCTTGAGAAGATTCAGGAACTCTACTTCAACCGTTTTACTTATATTGACGCGATGAAAAAGAGCAGTCAGCGGGATGCGATCACTACGATCATTGATCTGATTGAAGATGCGGTAAAGCAAGAGTCGTAAAACAATGAATTCATGCGGGTTTTTGCGGGAGAAAATCGTGCGGAGCCTGTAAAATCAAGAAAATGAAAAGAAAAAGGAGGACAACATGAGCAAAGTAACGTTTGACTATTCCAAGGCGGCGGCTTTTATCGGCGAAAACGAGGTAGAGTCCATGAAAAAGCCGGCGCTTGACGCAAAAGAGGTTCTGGTGAGCAAATCGGGCGCAGGCAATGATTTCCTGGGCTGGATCGATCTTCCCGTGAACTATGACAAGGAGGAGTTTGCCAGAATCAAAAAGGCGGCAGAGAAGATCAAGAGCGATTCTGAAGTGCTTCTGGTAATCGGTATCGGCGGTTCCTATCTGGGTGCAAGAGCGGCAATCGAGTTTTTACGTCACAGCTTTTATAATGTTGTGGACAAGTCTGTCAGAAAGACGCCTGAGATTTATTTCGTGGGTAATTCCATCAGCTCTACTTACATCAAGCATCTGATCGATGTGATCGGAGACAGGGATTTCTCCATCAATATGATTTCCAAGTCCGGCACGACCACGGAGCCGGCTATCGCATTCCGCGTCTTCAAGGAGATGGCGGAAAAGAAATACGGGAAAGAAGGCGCGGCAAAGAGAATTTATGCTACCACCGATAAGGCGAGAGGTTCCCTTAAGAATCTGGCCACTGAGGAGGGTTATGAGAGCTTTGTTGTTCCCGACGATGTGGGCGGCCGTTTCTCTGTGTTGACGGCGGTAGGATTACTTCCCATTGCAGTATCCGGCGCGGATATTGACAAACTGATGGAAGGCGCGGCGGAAGGCAGAAAGATGGCTTTGGAAGCTCCTTTTGAGGAGAATGATGCTGTAAAGTATGCGGCGCTTCGCAATATTCTGCTCAGAAAAGGGAAAGTAATCGAGATTCTGGCGAACTATGAGCCCGGCGCACACTTTGTTTCCGAGTGGTGGAAACAGCTTTACGGCGAGTCCGAGGGTAAGGACCAGAAGGGTATCTTTCCGGCAAGCGTCGATCTGACCACTGATCTGCACTCCATGGGACAGTTTATTCAGGACGGTTCCCGCACCATGTTTGAGACGGTATTGAATATCGAGACAAGCAGGGAGGAGATCATCATCGGCGAGGAGCCGGTGGATCTGGACGGCCTGAACTATCTGGCTGGCAAGAATGTGGATTTTGTCAACAAGAGCGCGATGAACGGCACGATTCTGGCGCACACTGACGGTCAGGTTCCGAACTTTATGATCAATGTGCCCGAGGTCAACGAATTTTATCTGGGCGAGCTGTTCTACTTCTTTGAGTTTGCCTGCGGCGTCAGCGGCTATCTGCTGGGTGTGAATCCGTTCAATCAGCCCGGCGTGGAGAGTTATAAGAAAAATATGTTCGCACTGCTTGGCAAGCCCGGATACGAGGCGCAGAGAGAGGAACTGCTTAAGAGACTGTAAATATATTACAATAGAAAAGAATTTGAAGGAGTTTATGATGAGCGACAAAACGATTCCCTACAAGATTTATTTAGAAGAAAAGGAGATGCCGACGCAGTGGTATAACGTGAGGGCTGATATGAAAAACAAGCCGGCGCCTCTGTTAAATCCGGCAACAATGCAGCCGATGACGGCAGAGGAATTGTCCGCGGTGTTCTGCAAAGAGCTGGTCAGCCAGGAGCTTGACGATACCACAGCTTATATTGACATTCCGGAGGAAATCAGGAAATTTTATAAGATGTACCGTCCTTCTCCCCTTGTGCGGGCTTACTGTCTGGAAGAAAAGCTTAATACGCCCGCGAAGATCTACTACAAATTTGAAGGGAATAACACCAGCGGCAGTCATAAACTCAATTCGGCGATCGCACAGGCGTACTATGCGAAACAGCAGGGCCTAAAGGGCGTTACCACGGAGACGGGCGCAGGTCAGTGGGGAACGGCATTGTCGATGGCGTGTTCCTATTTCGGCCTGGACTGCAAAGTGTATATGGTGAAAGTTTCCTACGAACAGAAGCCTTTCCGCCGCGAGGTGATGCGTACTTACGGCGCCGCCGTGACGCCTTCTCCTTCTACCACCACGGAAGTAGGGAAAAAGATCCTTGCCGAACATCCCGGCACCTCGGGAAGTCTGGGCTGCGCGATTTCCGAAGCCGTGGAGGTTGCGCTGGGTACGGAAGGATACCGCTACGTGTTGGGAAGCGTTCTGAATCAGGTGCTGCTGCATCAGTCGGTGATCGGTCTGGAAACGAAAGCTGCATTGGATAAGTATGGGATCGAGCCCGACATCGTGATCGGTTGTGCCGGTGGTGGCTCTAACCTTGGCGGATTGATTTCGCCTTTCATGGGAGAGAAGCTAAAAGGAAATAAGGATTACCGTATTGTTGCGGTAGAACCGGCATCCTGCCCCAGCTTTACGCGCGGAAAATTTGCTTATGATTTCTGTGACACGGGCAAAGTTTGTCCGTTGGCGAAGATGTACACGCTGGGGAGCGGATTCATTCCTTCCTCTAATCACGCAGGCGGACTGCGTTATCACGGCATGAGCTCTACGCTGTCTCAGCTTTATGCGGACGGTCTGATGGAAGCTGTCTCCGTGGAGCAGACGGCAGTGTTTGAGGCAGCGACAGAGTTCGCGAGAGTGGAAGGTATTTTGCCTGCACCCGAGAGTGCACATGCGATCAAAGTAGCTATTGACGAAGCGAAGAAGTGCAAGGAGACCGGGGAGGAGAAGACGATCGTTTTCGGCCTGACGGGAACAGGCTACTTTGATATGGTGGCTTACCAGAGATACAATGACGGCGAAATGCAGGACTACATCCCTACGGATGCGGACTTAGAGCCTGGTTTTGCGTCGCTTCCAAATATCGAATAAATGGGATCAGTTCCCCATCGGCTAAAGTCGGTGGGGAATTTTCGTCAAAAATGATGTGGTGAAAGAATGGAGGGAAGATAAGATGCAAATGGGTTTTCGCTGGTATGGAGAGGGCAACGACGGCATTTCGCTTGCGGATATCAAACAAATTCCGGGCGTAACGAGCATCGTGTGGGCGCTCCATGACAAAATGCCGGGCGAGGTGTGGGAGAAAGAGGAGATCGCTAAAGTGCAGAAACAGTTGGAGCCATACGGCTTTAACATGGACGTTGTGGAGTCTGTCAATGTGCACGACGATATCAAGATCGGACTGCCCAGCCGTGACGGCTACATAGCCAACTATATTCAGACCATCCGCAATCTGGCGGAGTTTGGGGTGAAGGTGATCTGCTATAATTTCATGCCTGTGTTTGACTGGACACGGACCGACCTTTTCCACCCTGTGGGCGACGGTTCGACGGCGCTTTATTATGAGGCGGATAAGATCCACGACGATCCGAAGGAGATGGCGGATTATATCTTAAATAATCTGAATGGGCTTACTTTTCCCGGCTGGGAGCCGGAACGTATGGCAAAGCTGGATGAGCTGTTTGAGGCTTATAAGCCTGTGACAAAGGAAGTACTTTGGGAGAATCTGAAATACTTTTTGGAGAGCCTGATGCCTGTGTGTCACGAGTGTGATATCAAGATGGCCATTCACATGGATGATCCCCCGTGGGATATCTTTGGACTGCCCCGCCTTTTGGTGGATGAGGAGTCTATCGGCAGATTTTTGAAGATGGTGGACGATCCGTACAACTGCCTGACTCTTTGTTCCGGCAGTCTGAACGCAAATCCCAAAAATAACGTGGCGCAGATCGTTACCAAGTACTGTGACAGAATCGCTTTTGCACATATTCGAAACGTGAAGCATTTTGAGAACGGCGATTTTACCGAGACAAGCCACCGTGACTGTGACGGCGATACGGGAATATTGGATATCGTTAAAGCGTACCATGACGGCGGTTTTGACGGCTATATTCGTCCTGACCACGGGCGGCATCTGTGGAATGAAGGGCCGGGGACCGTGCGTCCCGGTTACGGGCTTTACGACCGCGCGCTCGGTATCATGTATATGCTGGGAATCTGGGATATGTTAGATAAGCTGGATGAACAGAAAAAAGGAAGCTGAAGCGGTGGAAGATCACATTGATGTGGAGGGAAATGAGAGATGAGATTAAATGAGCAGGGATTGGCGGACAGGGCAGCATGGCAGGCGGCAGGCTATGCGCTTCCGAACTATGACCGCGCACAGGTGGCAAAGGCTACGCGGGAAAATCCGTTCTGGATTCATTTTGGCGCAGGCAACATTTTCCGCGCCTATCAGGCAAGAGTCGTGCAGGAGCTCCTAAACGACGGCGTTTTGGACAGAGGGCTGGTCGTGGCGGAAGGCTTTGACTATGAGATCATCGAAAAGATGAACCGTCCGCATGACGATTACGGTATTGCCGTGACGCTGAAGGCGGATGGCAGTATTGAAAAGGCCGTGGTGGGAAGTGTTGTCGAATCTCATATTCTGGATTCCGAAAACGATGAAGAATTTGACAGACTCAAAGAAATCTTTGCCAAGGATTCGCTACAGATGGCGTCCTTTACGATCACGGAGAAGGGATACAGCCTGGTAAACGGCAAAGGCGAACTGCTTGCGGATGTGGAGAAGGATTTTCAGGCAGGCCCGCAAAAGCCCGCCAGCTATATCGGCAAAGTGGCGTCCTTATTATATACGCGCTTTCTTGCGGGGAAAAAGCCGCTGGCTATGGTGAGCATGGATAACTGCTCCCACAACGGCGATAAGCTGTACGCGGCAATCGACAGATTTGCGAAAGAATGGGCAGACCGTAAGTTGGCGGACGAAGGGTTTACAGCATATATCAACGATCCCGCAAAAGTGTCCTTCCCGTGGAGCATGATCGATAAGATCACGCCCCGCCCCGACACGTCCGTGGAGCAGATGTTAAAAGAAGACGATGTGGAGGAACTGGATTCTGTCATTACCACGAAGCATACTTATGTGGCGCCGTTTGTCAATGCGGAGGAGTGCGAGTACCTTGTGATCGAGGATGCTTTCCCGAACGGCAGACCGCCATTGGAAAAGGGCGGACTCATCTTTACGCAGAGAGAGATTGTCGATAAGGTGGAGAAAATGAAGGTCTGCACCTGCCTGAATCCGCTGCATACCTGTCTGGCGGTATTCGGATGCCTTCTGGGGTATGAGAAAATCTCCGAGGAGATGAAGGACGCGGAGCTTACCGCGTTGATTGAGGAAGTAGGCTATCGGGAAGGACTTCCTGTTGTAATCAACCCGGGAATACTGGATCCCAAGGAGTTTATTGATACGGTCATTCAGGTACGCCTGCCGAATCCCTTTATGCCGGATACGCCGCAGCGCATCGCGACCGACACGTCGCAGAAGCTGGCGATCCGTTTTGGGGAGACGATAAAGGCCTATCAGGCGTCGCCCGATAAAGATGTGAACGATCTGAAGCTGATTCCGCTCCTGTTCGCGGGCTGGCTGCGTTACCTGATGGCTGTTGACGATAAGGGGAAAGCTTTTGAGTTAAGCCCCGATCCGCTGCTTGACACCGTCCGCCCGTATGCGGCGAAACTTGAGCCGGGAGGGCGTGTCGATGCGGAAAGTTTGCGCCCTGTTCTGGAAAATGCAAAAATTTTTGGTGTGAATCTGTACGAAGTGGGTATGGCGGACAAGGTGATATCCTATTTGGAGGAGATGATTGCGGGACCGGGGGCGGTACGCGAGACATTGAAAAAATATGTTCCTAAAAAATAGGGAGTATAACAGGGATAGATGATCAAGTGGATAGAGTGATCGTTAGGGAGGTGCTTATGAAGCTGGTAGTTTTGGAGCGAAACAGCGTGGGAACAGATGTTGACGTGAGCTGTTTTGAAAAATTCGGGGAAGTGGAATATTATCCGAATACGGTGGCGGAGAATACGGCGGAGCGGGTAAAGGACGCGGATATCATTATCGCGAACAAAGCGCCCATGAATGAGAGTACGCTGAAGGACGCGCCGAATGTGAAGCTGATCTGCCTGTTTGCGACAGGTTTTGACAATGTGGATCTGGCTTACTGCAAGAGTCGCGGCATCAAGGTTGCAAATGTGGTGAATTACAGCACAGCGGCAGTGGTGCAGCATACGATTTTACTGGCGCTGGCATTGGAGGAAAAGCTGGCCTTTTATGACGACTATGTGAAGTCGGGTGCGTATGCGGCACAGGATCGTTTTTCCAATTTTGACAGGACGTTCGGCGAGCTGGACGGTAAGATCTGGGGCATTGTGGGCATGGGTAATATCGGCCGCAGAGTAGCCAAAGTGGCGCAGGCTCTGGGGTGTAAAGTGATTTTTTACTCTGCGTCCGGTAAGAGCAGCTGCACGGAATATGAGCGGGTGGAATTTGAGGAACTGCTTGCACAGTCAGATATTTTGTCGCTCCACTGTCCGCTGAGCGACAGAACCAAGGGTCTCATGAATGGGGAAGCTTTTTCTAAAATGAAACAAACGGCAATCCTTGTCAATGTGGCGAGAGGTCCGGTGGTGGATACGCAGGCGCTTTACGAGGCGTTGACGACGGGACAGATTGCGGCAGCAGGACTCGATGTGCTGGAAAACGAACCGATTGCGAAAGATGATCCGCTGGCCGGCATTACGGACAGTACGAAACTGATCATTACGCCGCACATGGCTTGGGCGAGCAAGGAGGCGAGGGAACGCCTGGTGGGTGAAGTGATGGAAAATATAAGGGCGTTTCTCGACGGAGAGGAGCGAAATATTGTTAACAGATAAACGGATGCCTGTTTCTAAACTTTGAGATTTTGCGATCGGTATTGTGTTGTGACGGTTTGACAATGATTCTAAATAATTTTTTATAAAGAAAAGGAGCATAAGGATGGGAATTGAGATAAGAGATGCGTTGGCGGTTTTGCCGCAGGGCGCGGAAGATGTGGTGCGGGAGACCACGATCTATGTGGAAGGAGACAGGATTGCGGGAGTCGGGGAAAAGCCGGCGGGTTTTACTGCTGACAAGGTAATTAGCGGCAAGGATAAGCTGGTGATTCCGGGGCTGATCAATTGTCATACCCATTCCTATATGTCCTTTATGCGAAATGTGGCGGATGATCTGTCCTTTATGGACTGGCTGTTTGGAACGATCGATCCGCTTGAACAGCAGATGACGGATGAGGATACTTACTGGGGTGCGAATCTGGCCATTATCGAGATGATGAAAAGCGGAACCACCTGCTTTAACGATATGCAGATGAATATTCATCAGACCACCCGCGCGGTGAAGGAGTCCGGTATGCGCGCCGTGATCTGCCGGGGTCTTGTGGGAAGCGGCAATGATGAGGCAGGACAGATGCGTCTGCGTCAGGCATACGAGGAGAGGGATGCGGCAAAGGACTGTGACAGACTCACTTTTAGGCTGGGACCGCACGCGCCTTATACATGTGACGATGCGTTTTTAAAAATTGTGGCGGCTGAAGCAAAAAAAGAGAATATGGGCATCCATGTGCATCTGTCGGAGAGTGAGAGCGAGATTTCACAGATTCAGGAAAAGTATGGCTGTACGCCGATCGCGCTGGCGGAGAAATGCGGGATTTTTGATGTGCCTGCCATCGCTGCGCACTGCGTGCAGGTGACGGATGAAGACATCGGGATCTTAAAGCGGAAAAACGTCAGTGTTGTGACCAATCCGGCCAGCAATATGAAGCTGGGAAACGGTTTTGCACCCATTGCAAAAATGCTTGATGCAGGGGTGAATGTATGTCTCGGTACGGACGGCGCGGCCAGCAACAACTGTCTGAATATGTTCCATGAGCTGAGTCTGCTGACACTGATTCACAAAGGCACGGGCAAGACGCCTCAGTGTGTCAGCGCGAAAGAAGGGTTCCGCATTGCTACCATAAATGGTGCGAAGGCGCTTGGTCTGGAAAAGGAGATTGGTTCCATCGAGACGGGGAAAAAGGCGGATCTGGCCATTCTTGATCTGAATACGCCTTCCCTCACGCCGCGAAATAATCTGATTGCGGGTCTGTCCTACTCTGCAAACGGCTCTGAAGTGGACACGGTGATCATTAACGGAAAAGTTACCATGGAAGGGCGTAAGATTTTGACGATGGACGAGGCGCTGGTCTATCAAAAGATACAGGATATCATCGTAAAAATGGGACTTGACAGGAAAGTTTATTGATAAGTGGTAAGATTTTTCCTCAATTCGGTTATTTTTGTGGTATTGAGAAAAAAGTTCTGCTATAATAAATACAATAGCCTTTAGGGATTACATAAGGGGGGAAATATTATGCTGGCAACACTGATTCCGTACTTTGACAAGGATATGAAAGTTTCTGCTTATGCGCTGGTATCGCAGAGGGAAAATTGTCTTTTGAATCCACCGATCTTCGGTTCGAGCAGTCCCAACGGTCTGGCGGATATCGACGGCGTGGAGATCGTTCACAACATTGGAATTGACACTCTTTCGCCGGGAACGGACGTATTGATTCCGGTAAGCCATATCGCAGTGTTTTCCACCGACTTGGAGGCGCAGTGCGAAGACCTCCGGGGCAGGGTAGTCTTCGTGTTTGATAATGCAGTGGAGAATACGGAGGCATACAGAAACCGGTTTACGCAGCTTAAGGAAGAAGGTTACAAACTTGCCATCTCGAAACTTCCCGTGAGCAAATATGAGGAAAATAGAGAGATTCTGAAATTGATGGACTATGTCATATTGGATCAGACAGAAGTGGATCTCTCCAAGGTAAAGATTTATTTCCGACGTCAGTATCCGCAGATTAAGATCTGTGTGGGTAACATCGGCAGTCAGGAAATTTTTGACAGTTTAAAAGACGACGATAATTTTTATCGGTTTGAGGGAATGTTCTACCGCATTCCGATCACGAAAGGTGAGACGGAGGTTTCCCCGCTCAAGATCAACTATCTGGAACTCATGAATATCGTAAACGATGTGGATTTTGAGTTAACAAAGGCGGCGGATGTCATTGGGCGTGATACCGCGCTGGTGGTGGAACTTTTAAAAATGGTAAATCATATTGCCATCAATTCTCAGGTAACATCCATTCGGCATGCGGCGGCGATTTTAGGACAGCGCGAATTGAAAAAGTGGATCAACACCGTGATCACCAAGGAGCTGTGTGCGGACAGGCCGAACGAGGTTGCTCGTACATCCATGCTGCGCGCAAAGTTTATGGAGTGTCTGGCGCCTGTCTTTGGCTTGGGAATGAAGTCGGCCGAGGTCTTTTTGATGGGATTGTTCTCCATTTTGGATATTATTCTGAATATGCCGATGGAGGAGGCGCTCAAGATGGTTACGGTCTCAAAGGAGATCGAGGATGCGCTGGTGCGCAGAAAGGGAGATTTGGCAGGGATCTACTCCTTTGTGGTCAGCTATGAGGCGGCGGATTGGCAGGAGATCAGCAGACAGCTCATCGTACTGAATGTAGACACCGATATCATTTATCAGGCGTACACGGAAACGGTGTGCTGGTATAAGGAAATGTTTTTCGAAACGAATTAGGAGGATATCATCAATGAGCAGTGAAATCAGAGACATTAATCTTGCCGAATCCGGTGAGAGAAAGATTGAGTGGGTGAAGAGAAACTGCGATCTGCTTCGCACTCTGGAAAAGGAATTTACTGAGAGTAAGCCTTTTGCGGGCAAGAAAGTAACGCTGTCCGTGCATCTGGAGGCCAAGACCGCCTATCTGTGTCTGGTGCTGGCGGCCGGCGGAGCCGAGATGTATGTAACGGGTTCCAATCCTCTATCTACGCAGGATGATGTGGCGGCAGCGCTTGTAAAGGCGGGACTTGAGGTGCACGCCTGGTACGACGCGACGCCCGAGGAATATGAAAACCATATCCGCGCAGTGTTGGAAGCAGGGCCGAATATCATCATCGACGACGGCGGCGATCTGGTCAATATGGTGCATAAGGAAATGCAGCACCTGATTCCGAATATCATCGGCGGCTGTGAGGAGACCACCACAGGTATCATTCGTCTGGAGGCCATGAACAAAGCGGGAGAGTTAAAGTTCCCCATGGTGCGCGTCAACAATGCGGCATGCAAGCATTTCTTTGATAACAGATACGGTACGGGACAGTCCGTATGGGACGGTATCAACAGAACCACGAACCTGATCGTAGCAGGTAAGATCGTTGTTGTGGCAGGTTATGGCTGGTGCGGTAAAGGTACGGCGATGAGAGCGAAAGGTCTGGGCGCGCGGGTTATCGTCACGGAGATCGATCCGATCAAGGCGATCGAGGCAGTTATGGACGGCTTTGACGTAATGCCTATGAAGGAAGCGGCGAAAGTGGGTGATTTCTTCATTACCGTGACGGGCTGCGACGGCGTAATTGACAGAGAAGATTTTGCGGAGATGAAAGAGGGCGCGATCCTCTGTAATGCAGGGCATTTCGACTGTGAGATCGACATGGCATGGCTGAAGGCAAATGCGGTGGAGAGCAGAGAGCAGAGAAAGAATATCATGGGCTATAAACTGCCGACAGGACAGTGGATCTTCGTACTGGCGGAGGGCCGTCTCGTAAATCTGGCGGCAGGCGACGGACACCCGGCGGAGATTATGGATATGAGCTTTGCGATTCAGGCGCTTTCCGCGAAGTATCTGGTGGAGCACGCAAGCGAGCTCACTGAAAAGCTGATCGATGTGCCGGAAGAAGTAGATAAGGATGTAGCGAAAAGAAAACTTGCTTTCCTTGGAAAAGAGATCGACGTGCTGACACCGGAGCAGGAGAGATATCTGAACAGTTATAGTTTATAAGAGGAAATGAATGGATGCCGGGCAGGTTACGCTGCCCGGCTTTTCCGATGGGAAAAACAATGTAAGGACGCTCATGAAGCGTTGGCAATAACAGTGCAAAGAAAAGACAGGGATGGGATGTGTGATGAAACGGCTATTTTTGTTGGAGGATGATCTGAGTTTGATAAACGGCCTCACCTTTGCCTTAAAAAAGCAGGGGTATGAGGTAATGGTCGCACGCACCACGAGGGAGGCGGCTGCGCTGTGGGAAAAGGAGACATTTGATCTGGCGATTTTGGATGTATCGCTTCCCGACGGTTCCGGTTTTGACTTTTGTAAAAAACTGCGGGAAACGTCTAAGATACCCGTGTTGTTTCTGACGGCTGCCGATGAGGAGACGGATATCATCATGGGCTTGGATATCGGGGGCGACGATTATATGACGAAGCCCTTCAAGCTGGCAATTTTCTTGTCGCGGATCAATGCTTTGCTGCGCAGGAGCGAGAACTTCAACGCCGCAGACACGCAACTTGCTGTTAACGATATCTGTGTGCATCTTTTAAAAGGTGAGGTCTATAAAAAAGGACAGCTGCTCGATCTGACGGCGAGCGAATATAAATTGCTGTGCTTATTTTTGGAAAATCCCGACTGCGTCCTTACTGCGGAACAGATCCTGGGGAAGCTGTGGGACTGTAACGAAAACTATATCGACAACAATTCCCTGACTGTGTATATCCGCAGGCTGCGCACCAAGATCGAAGACGATCCGAGAAAACCGAAGCGGATCGTGACGGTGCGGGGCATGGGGTATAGGTGGAGTACGGCGGAGTAAAGATGAGGTCTGTTTATGGTTTTGCTACTTGCACAATTAAATTTGCGTTGAGGGGCGTTTAGCAGCCATTTCATTTAGAATATAGAAAGAACGGGATAGTAACAATGACAAGAATCATGGCAAACAGAAGGATCAAAAGGTTATTTTGCGGGATGATTGCCTGCATGGTTTTCTTTACGGCGGTTTCCGTGCTATTTATGTACCTGAGGGTAGGAGCAGAGGCGCTTCCCATTCTTTTCTTTTTTATATGTATGAGCGGCGGTCTCCTGTTTCTTTGTTATCGCTATTTTCAGGAACAACACGGCATCATGGAAAACGCTGTTACGCAGATCACGGAATATATTGCCGGTAGCAGGGATATTATGATTGAGTGTAACGATGAGGGCGAATTATTTCGACTATTTCACGAAGTCAACTCACTGGTTTCCATTCTTAACGCTCATGCTGAGAAAGAAAAAAGCGCAAAACGATTCTTGAAACAGACCATATCCGATATTTCGCATCAACTAAGAACGCCGCTTGCCGCTCTCAGTATTTACAACGGCATTATGCAGGAGGAGACGGGCGATCCTTGCACGATGCAGGAATTTCTCCGGCTTTCCGAGCAGGAGCTTGACCGTATGGAAACGCTGGTGCAGAATCTTTTGAAAATCACAAAACTGGATGCGGGTATGATCGTATTGGAGAAGTCCGTGGAAAACATAGCAGATTTCGCTGAAGGGGTAAAAGATTCTTTTGTGTTCCGCGCTGCGCAGGAAGGAAAGGAAATCATTTTAGCGGGCGATAAAACAGTCTCGCTTCTGTGTGATAAAGGTTGGATCATGGAGGCGGTCAGCAACCTTGTGAAGAATGCCCTTGACCATACAGGGGAGGGCGGCGTGATATGTATCGAGTGGAAAGCCTTTGATTCTTTTGTGCAGATTACGGTGAAAGACAATGGGTGCGGTATCGATCCTGAGGATCTTTATCATATTTTTAAGCGGTTTTACAGAAGTCGCTATTCCAAGGACACGCAGGGCATCGGGCTCGGCTTGCCTTTGACGAAAGCGATCGTGGAGACTCACGGCGGAACGATTGAAGTAGACAGTACGCCAGGGGAGGGGACTGCTTTTATCCTAAACTTTATGAGATGAGATTTGCAATTCCTACAATATTGTAGTCTTTTTGTAATAGGAATGTCGGAATCCTTTGTTATATTGACGTTATCCGAATAAACAGACAGGTAATTGAGAAACACATTCCGGGTAATTGGAAGTACACAATTATGGTAAGGATGTGATGAGTTTCGCAATAATCTGTCAAACTAAGAAGGAAAAAGGAGGATAACATGAATTTACTGGAAGTCAACAAAATCAGCAAGACCTACGGCAGCGGGGAAGCGGCGGTACAGGCACTAAAAAATGTCAGCTTTTCCGTTCCCAAGGGCGAGTTTGTGGCGATCGTCGGCGAATCCGGTTCCGGCAAGAGTACGCTTCTAAACATGATCGGCGCACTGGATGTACCAAATTCCGGCATGGTCACGATCGACGGCAAAGATATTTATGCCATGAATGACAGAAAGCTCACCATTTTCAGGCGAAGAAACATCGGTTTTATTTTTCAGGCGTTTAACCTGATACCGGAGCTGACCGTAGAGCAGAATATCATTTTTCCGGTGCTGCTCGATTATCAGAAGCCGGACCGACAGTATCTGGAAGAACTTCTTGCCGTACTGAACCTGAAAGAGCGGCGCAATCACCTGCCAAGCCAGCTTTCCGGCGGGCAGCAGCAGCGGGTGGCAATCGGGAGAGCTTTGCTTACACGCCCTGCGCTGATCCTTGCCGATGAACCAACCGGAAATCTGGATACGGTAAACAGCAGAGAAGTGATCGCTCTGTTGAAAGAGGCATCAAAAAAGTATGAGCAGACCATCATTATGATCACCCATAACCGTACCATTGCGCATACGGCGGATCGAGTGCTTCAGGTATCGGACGGGGTGCTGACTGACTTCGGGAGGGCGCAGGATGAGAGGGGTGGTGACCGCGTATGAAAAGTTATCTCAGTCTGGTAGCGGTTTCTGCACGGGTCCACAGGCGGCAGAGTCGCATGACACGCCTCTGCATCGTGCTGGCAGTGTTTTTGATCACGACGATTTTCTCTATGGCAGAAATGCTGGCGAGAGCACAGCAGGAAGAAATGATTAGGAAACACGGCAACTATCATATTGCATTGACAGGCGTAGAGAACGATATTGCGCAGCAGATCAAGAAACGTCCCGATGTGGCGGTCTTTTGTGAGTATAGCGAGAGAAATGCCGACAGGGATGAAGGCTATTATCTAAAGGATAAGAATATTGTGTTATATGGCGTGGAAGAAACCTGGTTTACTGAGATCATGCGTTATGGAAAAGAAGGTTCTTTTCCCGTTATGGATCACGAGATCGCGCTTTCCGCCGATGCGAAAGAGCTGTTTGGGGTCAAGGTGGATGATAGCGTGACTTTGCAAACGCCTGCGGGAGCGGTTGATGTTACAGTATCCGCTTTTTATGAGGACGATTCGGAGTGGAATGATATCATTGACGGCTGCTGCGTCTATCTGAATCGTTCCGCCTTTCAGGCTATCTGCGGCGGTTGCGGAACTGAGGCGGCAACCAAATATTTGATACGCTTTTTTAAGAATGCCGACATCAAAAACGGAATCGCTGACATCAAAGAGCAGTATGGATTGACGGCGGAAAACGTGGACGAAAATACAGCTGTTCTCGGTCTGATCGGCGCAAGTAGTAATGAATCAATGAAGAATCTCTATCCGATGATCATTGCCTGCTTTGTGTTCGTTCTGCTTGCGGGGATCTTTATGATCTCGAGCTGTATGAACAGCACGGTTGCCCAGAGGACGAGTTTTTTCGGTATGATGCGCTGCATCGGTGCCGGTAAGGAGCAGATCGTGCGCTTTGTGAGACTGGAAGCGCTGAATTGGTGTAAGAGCGCTATCCCCACAGGATGCCTTTTGGGGGTAGCAACATGCTGGGCGGCGTGCGCAGTATTACGTCTTGTAGTAAAGGGCGAATGGGCAGATATGCCGCTCTTTGGTGTGAGCGCAGGCGGGATTATCAGCGGTGCAGCCATTGGCATCATCACAGTGTTTCTTGCGGCGCAGTCTCCCGCAAAACAGGCAGCGAAGGTGTCTCCTGTTGCAGCGGTGTCCGGCAATGCGCAGGAGGCAAAGACGATCAGCCGTGCGGCAAATACCAGATTCTTCAGAGTGGAGACCTCTCTGGGCATTCATCATGCGAAAGCGGCGAAAAAAAATCTGTTTCTGATGACAGGATCTTTTGCGCTTACCATTGTCCTGTTTTTGGTTTTTTCTTCCTGTCTTGACATTGTGAGAAAACTGATTCCTTCGGAAAGCAGCCTTTCACCGGAAATTACTATAGCAAGTGAAGATAATAAAAATTCCATTGACAGGGAACTGGCAGGGAAGCTTTCACAAATATCAGGGGTGGAACGCGCTTTTGGTACGATGTATGCGATCAAACTGCCTGTTTTGATCAACGGGAACGAAAGGGCGGTCGATCTGGTATCCTATGATGAATCTCTGATGGAAACCTTCAAAAAGTCAGTGGCGAGCGGCGACCTGTCAAAGGTGTACGGGGATTCTGATTATGTGTTCAGCATTTTCAGTGAAGACGGTAAATTCAATGTGGGCGACAGAGTAAGGATCGGTGAACAGGAACTGGAGATTGCCTGCGTTATGACGGAAGGAATCGGCAGTGTCAGCGGATCTCCCGTGGTCGTCTGCTCCGAGGAAACATTTCAGCGCCTGACAAAAGATCAAGGGTATCTAATGATCAATATCATTTTGGAAAAAGGCGCGGGAGAGGCGGTCGTGAATCAAATTCAGGCTCTGGCAGAATCCCATGAATTTATGGACCGCCGAGAGGAACAAGCCATGCAGCATGGCAGTTTCTGGGTTTTGCGGACGGCTCTATACGGCTTTTTGACGATCATTTCCCTTATCACGGTGTTGAATATCATGAACAATATTTCCATGGGTGTGTCCGCAAGGATCAGGCAGTATGGCGCAATGCGCGCCGTGGGCATGGAGAGCGCGCAGATCACAAGGATGATTACGGCAGAGGCAGTTACCTATGCGTTCTGTGGGTTGATTGTCGGGATGATCATTGGGCTGGCATTCCATTATCTGATTTTCCGCACGATTATCGTAAATCATTTTGGGGGAAGCTGGCGGATACCGTTTTCCACACTCGCGGTTATCTTTGTCCTGATTGCCGTGTCGTGTGTTGCTGCGGTCATAGCGCCGGCTAAGCGGATTCGGGGGATGGCGATCACGGAAACGATCAATGAGTTGTAAGGGATACAGGGATTTAAGGATGTGATCCGGAAAGCGAAGGCCGCCCCGTAGTATGGGGCGGTCTTTCCGGTCAGCGGTACATTTTGCATGAAAAGCAAGTGATCATGCTTTACGTACAGGCACCCATAATTCGCAGAAAAGTCCCTTTTCGCCGTTTTCAAAATAAATTTCAAAATCGGTATCGTCTGTCTGTACATAACCTGTCTGGGGCAGAAACTCTTTGTAGAATTTGCCCCATGTCTCGCCAATGCAGTCGCCGTCGGTGCCACAGCACTGAAACACAGCATAGTCGGCGGCTTCGGTTTTCCATAATGAATAACCGCTTTCCAATAGCCTTTTTACCCCTGCCGCATCGGTGTCTGCGTCAACGAGCACGCCGATGCCGTATTCAAAGTGTGTTTCATTTTCTCTTGTGGGACTGCATAAGCCGTAGATATCCCGTTTTCCTTCCTTGCGAAGCTGCTTCATGGGTTCGACCAGATTTTTGTCATAACATTCCGTCCAGAAATCGGGGATGCTGTGGTCGCTGTCATCATTGATGATTTCATTTGAAAACGCTCTTACCATGGCAAGAAACTGCTGCGGTTCTCTGTGTTCCATTCTGTAATCCATAATACTACCACCTTCCGTTATGATTTTTATCACAAGGGGATTGAACAGATGAAGCTTTGCGCCTTTATCTTTTGCCTGTCGGGGCGTAGAGCCGTGAAAGCGCGAAAAGGCTTTGGAAAAGCTTTCCGGCGATTCATAACCATACTTATAGGCGACGTCAATGACGGACAGATCCGCTTCCTGTAACTCCTGCGCAGCGAGCGTAAGACGGCGGTTCCTGATATACTCATTGGCGGTCATTCCCGTAATAAAACTGAAGGTACGATGGAAGTTATAGTTGGACATATGGATGCTTTTGGCAACGTCGGTATAGTTGATGTCCTCGTAAATGTGTTCTTCCATGTAGTTGATTGCCTGCTGGATCAGTTGAATCGACATATCGGGTTTGCCTTTCCTTTCGTATCTTGGGCAACAAAGTTTTTGCTTGATCTCCCTGTGTAACATGATTGTATAAAATTGTGGAAGGAAAGTCCTGTTTTTGTTTGCGCAAGGTTGGGCAGTTGTTTGTCCTTTTCAATGATTGATTTTATCCCTTTTGTGAGAAATTAACAAGTAATTCTATGCTTTATCCAAGAAAACTGTTCAGAGACTGCAAAAGAAAGATAAGTGTTGACAAAACATGTTTACAGGCGTAGACTTTACATAGAGAGTCTACGCCTGTAAACAATTGATTGCAGAGAAATAGATGATAGATAGGAGTCACTTATGAAAGACACAAAAATATCCGATGCGGAACTGGAAATCTTGGAAACGCTCTGGGCGGCGAAAAAAGCATTGAATGCAAATGAGATCCGCGCGCGCCTGAGTGAAAAAAAGGATTGGGAGCGCACTACAGTGCTGACGTTGATCCGCAGACTGCTTGACAAGGGCGTGATTGCGCAGGAGAAGCGGGAGGTTTATTATTATATGCCTCTCGTTGCGCGAAACGATTATGTGAAAGAGGAGACAAAAAGCTTTCTAAACAAATTTTTTAAGGGGAACGCGAAAAATCTGGCGGCGGCTTTGATTGAGGATGAGGATTTGAGCAGGGAGGATGTTGAGGAATTGAGGGAGTATTTTCGGAAGAATTTTCGGTAGGACAGATTGAAATGAAAAGGTTCGATTGCGGGCTTTGTGTCTGCATGTTGTTTGTCACAAACGCGGCTATGTGCAAGAAAGGGAGAGAATGATGTTAAATCTATTTTCGGTGGTTTTATCGTTGTCGGTATCAGGTGCGCTGGTGGGGCTATTGGTTCTGTTGTTTCGTCCGATATACAGACGGATTTTTTCAAAAAAATGGACATATTATCTTTGGCTGCTGGTGATTGCAAGGCTGCTTGTGCCAATTCATGCGGATTTGAATCTGATGGAATACTTGGCGGGGAATCTGGCGGCAGTCGGGAGTGCATTGGCGGATGCGGCCCGCGCAGAGGAATCAAATGAGATTTTGCGCGAGGATGTCAGCGCGGCAGTGAATGAGGCTGAAAGCACAAAGGAATTGAGCGGGCCGGAAATCAAAAATGAAGCGGACGGGGGACGCAATGGAAGTGTGTTGCGTGAAACAAGCGATATGACGGACGCAGATGCGGCAAAGATGGAAGGAGTGACAGAGCAGAACAGCCGCGCAGGAGGCGGTATTGAAGAACGCTGCTTACAGGTGGCGGCTGTTATCTGGATTCTGGGTGTACTTTTTACGGCATTGCGAAAACTTTGGCTTTACCGATGTTTTGTAAGAAACGTTTGTGTGCGCTCTGTGGAGACAGCCGGGCAAAGGCAGTTAAGCAATGGGGAGCTTTGTACGGCGTGCGTGCCTGTCACCGATGAGCGGATCCTTTGGCAGTATGCGGAAATCCAGAGGAAACTGAGGATCGGCAAGCGGGTGCCGCTTTATGAAAGTGCTGGAACCGATATCCCGATGCTGATTGGATTTTGGCGGCCGCGCATTTATCTGCCGCAGGCGCTTCTTGAGCAGATGACCGGGCGGGAAAATGATATCTGTCTGATTCTGCACCATGAACTGGTTCACTATAAACGAAAGGATATCTGGTATAAGTGGCTGTTTCAGGCGGCGCTCTGCGTTCATTGGTTCAATCCGCTGGTTTATGTATTCAGCCATAAATTCAATGTGGACTGCGAGCTTGCCTGTGATGAGACGGTGTTAAAGATTCTTTCGGAGGAAGGGCGCAGGGCATACGGGAATGTGCTTTTGGATGTGGCGCGGAAGGATTGGAGTGAAGGCGCGTTTTTGGGGAAAGGTTTGAGAAAACAGGGAAATGTACCGGCCATGACTTTGCTGGAGGAAAAAAGTACCTTGAAGGAGAGACTGCGGGGAATTGCGCGGTATCATAAAACGGGATTGATGGTTGGACTTTGCTCGGCGGTGGTATTGGTCATGTTTGTGGCGGTGGCTGTTGTCTGTGGCGCGGCAGGGATTCGCGGCGGCTCGGAGAAATCCCTGCTTTTGCGAAACAATGGAAGCGGCTTGATCGAGCGTTTTTGGGAGAGGTCACTGTGGTCAGAAATGTGGAAAGATTCTTTTGATCTGACTCAGCCGATCGTGGTAAACACTAACGGAACAGCTTATCGGATGTATGACGATGAAGCCCTGATTGCCGGAGACAGCGAGAGTGACTGCTGGCGCGCGTGGAAGTATACCGGCGGTGACAGGAGAGTGGACGTCAAGAAGTTCGCGTTTAACGGTTCCGAATCCTTATGGATTTTATATGCAAACAAGGAAACGACGTTAGAGATAGCTTCCGTGTTCAATCTCTACGACGGTCGTTTTAAGCTGGTCTGGATAGGGCCTGATCAGACGGTGCAGACACTTAATGAGAGCGGAGAAGAAAGCACCGTGAAACTCACGCTGCCGCAGGGCAGAAATGCATTTAAGATGGTGGGGCAGAAGGCGAAGCTGATAGATTTTAGCGTGGCTTATGGAAAGATAAAAACGGGAGATTTTGACAGTATCTATCAGAATGAAGCTTCGGAGTATGCCTATTTGGTGTTGGAAGGAAAACAACCTCTTGATTTGCTTAAGCTGAAAGAGGTCTATCCCTATCTGAAAGAAAAGGAGGTAAGTGAATTATCTCGGATGGCTTGGGAAGATGGGACAGAGCTATCGAAAAAGGACTGGCAGGAGTTGTTTATCTACTCCGATGATAATTTAACGGCACAATATCTTTTGGAAGAGTTACAGGCGGGTAAAGTCGGGAAGTTTGACAGTGGCATACTTGTCGAGATTGCACCTTATATGCGGGCGACGGATGTGAGCGAATGTTTCCGCTGCCTTTTGGAGCGTGATGCGGTATTGGATTTCGACTGGGAAAATATCTTTGTATATTCCGATGCGAATCAGTCGGCAAAGTATCTTGCTGAGGCGCTGCGGAAAGGGAAGGGGAACGGTTTTAACGACAAGGCGCTTGAGCGGATCTGCTATCGGGTGTCCGTAAAGGAGTTGACGGATATCGTAACGGCAATGAATGAATTGTCCTTTGAAAGTTTGGAACGTGTGCTGGCTTATGTGCAGGATATGGACGAAGCGGCAACGTGTGTTTGTCACTACATTGATTTGGGGAATGTGTTGACGGATGACCAGCTGAGACGGATAGAGGCTTATTTGAATGAGGAGGATTTTTATCGAGTCGTGAATTATAATAAGTAGTAAAATGGATTCTGTCGTGACATTACGCGATAGACATACTAGAAGATATACGGTAGTCGAAGTTTGGATCCCATTTATTGAAACAAGGGGCTGTCTGATAGCGGACAGTCCTTTTGCTTTGACACGATTTTGCACGCAGTATATAATGAAAGGTATCTTGATACAAAAGAAAAAAGAGGACTTATCCGCTGGTTTACTTAGAAATAGCGTACGGGCTGCTTTTGCGGTCCGTAGATGGGTGCATAGAACGGGAAGGGGATTTCCTGCTTGGTTCAGTTGCGCCGGATGCGGTGCATTTTCATGAGACATATGATGTTTGAAGTAAAGTAAGCAGCTGATTCGTTATAGAGAAGGAGCAGTCATGAATCTACAGGCAAAAACAAGAAATTACGCATCGGGGGAATTACTAAAACGGTTTTTTCCCTATTATAAAAAGTATTGGAAGATCGTGGTGATCGATCTGCTCTGTGCGGGACTGACCACGGTCTGCGAGCTGGTGCTGCCGATGATCATCCGCTATCTCACCAATACGGGAATGAACGATCTGGCATCGTTGACTATATCAGTCATTGTTCGGCTGGGCGTGCTTTATCTGTGTCTGCGGATTGTCGATACGGTGGCGAATTTTTATATGGCATACACGGGACATGTGATGGGGACGCAGATCGAGACGGATATGCGGCGGGATGCGTACGCGCATTTACAGAAATTGTCGAATACTTACTATAATAATACCAAGGTCGGACAGATCATGGGGCGTATCACCAACGATCTGTTTGACGTGACGGAGTTTTCCCACCACTGCCCGGAGGAGTTTTTTATCGCGGGTATCAAGGCGGTGATTTCCTTTATCATTCTGGCGCAGATCAGTCTGGGGCTGACAATGATTATTTTTATTATTGTGCCTATTATGGCGGCGGTCTGCACGGTCATCAATCTGCGGATGCGGGAAGCGTTTCGAAAACAGCGCGTGCAGATCGGTGAGCTGAATGCCCGCATTGAGGACAGTCTTCTTGGGCAGAAGGTGGTCAAGGCGTTCACCAACGAGGAGAAGGAAAAGGAAAAATTCGAGCAGGATAACCAGAGCTTTTACCGCATCAAAAAAGAAACTTATAAATTTATGGCGGCGTTTCATACCACCACCAGGGCTTTTGACGGCTTGATGTATCTGGTGCTGCTTGTGGCGGGCGGTATTTTTATGATGAAAGGCAAGATCGCGCCCGGCGATCTGGTAGCTTATGTGATGTATGTGACGACGCTGATTGCCACTATCCGCCGGATTATTGAGTTTGCGGAGCAGTTCCAGCGGGGCATGACGGGAATCGAGCGGTTTGTGCAGATCATGGACAGCGATATCGAGATTTTTGACGAGCCTGGTGCGGTGGAATGCGTTGATCCGAAGGGGAACATTTCCTTTCAAGACGTCAGTTTTGAGTATCCTGATGACCACAACGTGGTGTTCCGTGGTTTGAATCTGGAGATTCATCAAGGGGAGAAGATCGCTATTGTGGGACCGTCAGGAGGCGGTAAGACCACGCTTTGCAATCTCATTCCGCGATTTTACGATATCAACCGGGGTGAAATTCTGCTGGATGGGAAAAATATTCACGGGTATACGCTTAAGAGCCTGCGGCAGAATATCGGTATGGTGCAGCAGGATGTTTATCTGTTCTCCGGCACAGTCTACGAGAATATCGCTTATGGCAGAGAAAATGCTTCGCGGGAAGAAGTTGTTGAGGCAGCGAAGCAGGCTGGGGCGCACGAATTTATCATGGCTTTGAAAGACGGTTATGAGACATATGTGGGCGAGCGCGGCGTGAAGCTTTCCGGCGGACAGAAGCAGCGTATCAGTATTGCGAGGGTATTTTTGAAAAATCCGCCGATCCTGATCATGGATGAGGCGACTTCCGCCCTGGATAACGAGAGTGAATTTCAGGTGGCGAAGTCATTGGAAGCGCTGGCCAAAGGCAGGACGACCATCACCATTGCCCACAGATTATCAAGCATCCGCAATTCTGACCGCATCTTAGTGCTGACGGAGGATGGTATCGTGGAGGAAGGCACGCACGAAAGCCTGCTCGCGCAGGACGGCATTTATCATCATTTCTATGTGACGGCGAATGAGTTGAAGTAGGAGATAAGAGCAATGAATGGAGCGCAGGATAGATGACGGGAATGGTAAAGCAGAGAATTTTAATTATAGAGGATGACAGCCCTCTTGCGGGCGGCCTTTGCCGTGCCCTGCAAAATGACAGCGCCGCGACGGAAAGCTGCCATACTCTGCGGGAGGCGGGGGAACTGCTCGACGGAGCGCAGCCTGCGTATGACCTCGTGATTTTGGACGTCAATCTTCCTGACGGAAACGGTTTTGACTTTCTGCAAACAATAAAAGCAAAGTATGACGTAAGTGTCATAATGCTGACGGCAAATGATATGGAGACGGATATCGTGGCTGGCTTGAAATTGGGAGCGGACGATTATATCACGAAGCCTTTCAGTCTGGCGGTTCTGCGGGCGCGGGTGGAAACACAGCTTCGGCGGGTGATGCAGAGCAGACAGGCGTCGGGCAGCACAGAAAATGACAGTGCGGCAGGCGGCATCACGGGAGGCGCCGACGAAACGAAGGCTGCCAATGATGGCTGGATTACGGACGGCGCCTATCGCTTCCACTTTGCGAAAATGCTCTTTTTTCACGGCGGGGAACAGGCGGAACTTTCCAAGACAGAACAGCGGATCTTGCGGATGTTGATAGAAAATAAACACGCGACTTTGACGAGGGAACAGCTTCTTGATTTTGCATGGTCCGTGGATGCGGCGTTTGTGGATGAAAACACGTTGTCTGTGGCGGTGAAGCGTCTGCGGGACAAGCTCGGTGCGCAGGAGCGTATCAAGACGGTGTATGGGATTGGGTATCGGTGGGAGTGATGGAGATAGCGGCAGTATTATCACAAATATTTAATAAATGGCAAAAGAAAAGTATGAGAGGATGAAATGGTATCGGATAGACTATCGGGTATTCTTTTATTAGTGGGGATTTTCTGCCTGCTTTTGGCTATCGTCATCATTCTGCTCGACTTCATCTTCCGCCGCCGCAGCCTGCGCCGCATGAATGATATGATCCGGGCAGCCATTGACGGGAATTTTAAGGCGGATAATTTTGACGAGTCTTTGTGTGCGTCCGTGGAAAACAGACTGGCGGAGTATCTGGCCATGACGGAGACGCAGATGGGGAAGGTGGCGGCTGAGCAGGAAAAAACAAAATCGCTGATCGCGGATATTTCCCATCAAACGAAAACGCCGATTGCCAACCTTTTACTTTATACAGAGCTTTTAAAGGAAGAAGAAGGAAGGGAGATCGGTGAGACAGCCGCGCTGTTGGAGAATCAGGTAAAAAAGCTGGATTTTTTCATTCAGTCACTGGTAAAACTTTCCCGTTTGGAGACGGGAATCCTTGCGCTGCGGCCCTGTAAGAGTGAAGTTGCGCCCCTTTTGGAAGAAGTGAGGGAGCAGTACGCGGCCCGTGCCGAGGAAAAGGGTATCTATCTGCGTGTCCTTTCAGAGGAGGCGGGGGAAGTCACGGCCTGCTTTGACCCGAAATGGACATTGGAGGCGCTTGATAATCTGGTCGATAATGCCATCAAATATACGCAGACAGGCGGCATCACCGTGTGCGTGAAGTCTTATGAGCTTTTTGTCTGTATCGAGGTGGCGGATACGGGAATCGGTGTTGCCGAGGAAGAACACAGTAAGATTTTTGAGAGGTTTTATCGTTCGATGGCGGTTGCTCATAAGCAGGGTGTGGGCATCGGACTTTATCTGACGAGGGAGATTTTAAGGCAGGAGTCGGGTTATATCCAGCTTGCCTCTAAGCTGGGAGAGGGCGCGGTATTTTCGATGTTTCTTCCCAAAGACTGAGGTAGCGGTTCAATTCTTACAAAACTGATAGAATTGATTTGCTCTGAGAAAGAATGTGGAAAGATTGTTATGAGATAATCTGTATTGTGGAGGACGGGATCGCGCTTCACGATACAGATTATGTTTTTAGGAGGAAAAGAGAATGACCATTTTGCAAACGAAGGATCTAAAGAAAGTATATGGTTCGGGCGAGAGCGAGGTACGTGCTCTGGACGGCGTCAATCTGACGGTGGAAAAAGGAGAGTTTGTTGCCATTGTCGGGACATCGGGCAGCGGCAAGAGCACGCTGCTGCATATGCTGGGCGGACTTGACAGGCCTACGTCTGGCAGTGTAACGGTGGACGGCAAAGAGATTTTTACGTTAAAAGATGAGGAATTGACGATATTTCGACGTCGAAAAATCGGCTTCGTATTTCAGAATTATAATCTGGTGCCGGTGCTGAACGTTTACGAAAATATCCTTCTTCCGGTGCAGCTCGACGGGGGAACCCCGGATAAGGCTTACATTGAAGATATCATTGATACGCTGGGTCTGTCGTCCAGATTAAATAATCTTTCCAACAACCTTTCCGGCGGGCAGCAGCAGAGAGTGGCGATCGCCCGCGCGCTGGCGTCGAAGCCTGCCATTATTCTGGCGGATGAACCCACGGGAAATCTGGATTCCAAGACCAGCCAGGATGTGCTCAGTCTCTTAAAGGTGACAGGACAGAAATTCTCGCAGACCATTGTCATGATTACGCATAACGAGGCGATCGCGCAGCTGGCGGATCGGATTATTCGCATCGAGGATGGAAACGTGAAAAGTACTTCTAAATGACGTCCCGCCAGTGGACGGGACGCCAAGAAGTACTATGTTTCACGTAGGAGAATGCTAAAAAACCGCATTCTCCGCGCGTAGAGAGTTGAGAGGAGAGCATAAATATGAATGTTTCAAATAGAAAATGTATCCGTCGTCTCAGCATAGCGAGCTTCAGGGCGGCGAAGATCAGAAATATCATTACGGTGGCGGCGATCGCGCTGACCACAATCTTATTTACGGTTATTTTTACGGTGGGCATGTCCATGAAAAGCGGGTTTGAGCAGTCGAATTTCCGTCAGGTGGGCGGCTATCAGCACGGCGGCTTTAAGTGTCTGACGGACGCGCAGATGGAGGAACTAAAGAGCGATCCGCTGATTTGTGAGTATGGTACAAGAATGTTCTGCGGTATGCCCAAAGAAGCACCCTTTCATAAAAGCCATGTGGAGGTCAGCTACTGCGACGACAACGAGGCGAAATGGATGTTTTTGGAACCGACAGAGGGCCGGCTGCCTAAGGAGGGCACAAGCGAAGCAGCCACGGACTTGCGGGTTCTCTCTTTGCTGGGCGTGGAACCTGTGATCGGCAGTGAGTTTACCATGACTTTTACGGTGGATGGCGTGGAGACAACGGAAACCTTTACCCTGTGTGGTTACTGGGATTATGACGAGATCATCGTAGCGAATCATGTGCTGATTCCTTTCAGTCGGACACAGGAGATCTTTGCTAAGCTGGGGACGCAGGGCGAGGACGGCATGACCGGATTCTGGAATTTGGACGTCATGTTTCGCAGCGCTTCCCGCATAAAGGAAAATCTGGATACGATCCTTGCACGGCATGGCTATCAGTCGGAAGGCCTCGATCAGGGAGATAACTATATCCGTATCGGCGTCAACTGGGGGTATGCTGCTGCGCAGTTTGAGGATAGCCTTGATGCGGCGACGATTCTGGCACTGGTTGTGGTTATGCTTCTGATCATTTTTACGGGCTATTTGATCATTTACAATATTTTTCAAATATCGGTATCCAATGACGTGCGTTTCTACGGTTTGTTAAAGACCATCGGCACTACGGGACGCCAGATTAAACGGATCATCTCCCTGCAGGCGTTTTTACTGTCGGTACCGGGGATTCTCCTTGGTCTGTTACTTGGCTATGGTGTGGGTGTGATCATGACAGACATTGTGGTATCTCAGCTTAACGGCATTGCGTTGACTTATTCAGTCAGCCCAGTGATCTTTTTGGGGGCGGCGGTATTTTCGCTGGTGACGGTCTGGCTTTCCTGTAGGAAGCCCCGCAAAATGGCGGCAAAGATTTCCCCTGTGGAGGCAGTGCGCTATACGGAAAACAGCGGAACAAAAAGAAAGAGCAGGAAAGGGGAGAAAGGCGCCTCCATTTTCCGTATGGCGATGGCGAATTTGGGCAGGAACAAGAGTAAGACGGTCATCACGGTGATCTCTATGTCTTTTGCGGTTGTGATCTTAAATATCACCTTTATCCTGGCAAACGGTTTTGATATGAATAAATACTTAAAGCGCGTGGTAGCGGATTTTATCATCGCGGACGCGTCTTATTTTCAGGCGGGAATGATCAATGCGGAGCCGTTTCCGGAGGAGATGATCGCGCAGATCGAAGCGCTTGACGGTGTAAAGGGCGGCAGGACATACCAAAAAACCTTTGCTGCACAGGAGCTTGTCACCGAGGAGTGGATACGGAAGTTACAGGGGCGATGGAACAGTCCGGAGATGGTAGACCGGTATGTTGAGATGCAGGAAAAAGTGGGAGATTTGTACGCTGAGAGAGTACAGCTATACGGGATGGAGGACTTTGTTCTGGATAAACTCAATGTGATCGACGGCGATCTTGGCAAACTGAGAGAGGGCGGCAATTATGTGGCAGCGGTCGTTGCCGTGGATGATTACGGTACTGTCCACGAGGATTCCCACTGGGCGAAGCCGGGGGATCGGGTGACCATCCGTTATGTCGAGGAATATGAATATTATGATCCAGAGACCGGGGAGATTTACGGGGAAGATGATGATCTTAGCGCCAAGTTGTGGCAGAGCAGGGCTAAGGTTTACGAGGATAAGGTATATGAGGTGGCGGCGCTGGTGGAGGTGCCGGATAAGATCACTTATCGCTATTATGGAGCGGATGAGTTTGTTATGAGTGCCGATACTTTTATTCAGGAGTCGGGCACGTCGGATGTCCTGTACTATGCCTTTGACTGTGAGGACGATCAGGCGGAAACCGTGGAGCAGTGGATGCAGGGCTTTGCGGGCGGGGACGATTCCCAATATGACTATGAGAGCAGAAAGACAGAGGCGGAGGAGTTTAACGGCTTTCGTAATATGTTCATGATGGTGGGAAGCGGGGCGGCGCTGATCGTCGGTATGGTTGGAATCCTAAATTTCTTAAACGCCGTTCTCACGACTATCATGGCAAGAAAGCGGGAGTTTGCGGTCTTGCAGTCCGTGGGCATGACAGGGAAACAGCTCAACCGGATGCTGATCACCGAGGGCATGATATTCGCGGGCAGTTCTGTCGTGCTCACGATGATCCTGACGGTCGTTACGGGGCCTTTGGCAAGCAGAGTGCTGGAAGGGATGTTCTGGTTTTTCAGCTACCATTTCACGGTGGCGCCCGTCCTTATGGTGACGCCGATCTTCCTCGCGATCGGAGCGCTGATTCCGCTGATTTCCTATCACTATGTCGCCAGGCGTTCGGTGGTGGAGAGACTCAGGGAAGCGGAGTAGACATGACATAGTCGTGCGACCGCGGCCGTTAACAAACCTTAAGAAAAAAACCTACATTTTTCCAAATAAGATGTTGCGCGAAAGGGCAGAAATAAGGTATAGTATTATAGAGAGACCAGCACCGAGAGAACAATTATTTGAGAAGGATGTAATAGACGCATGGCACAACTATCACCGATAGATCAGGATAAGATGGCAGAGGTAGCGCATATTTGTATGTCTCATTCCGCAACTTCGCTGAATACATTGACAAGACGTGTGATCAAAGTCAGTCCGCCTACGGTGAAGGTGGTTAACAGCGCGGATATCAAAAATATTGTGGCGGCTTTTGGCATGGGCAGTGTGACGGTTCAGATCGATTACAAAGATGATTTCAATGGCAATAATCTTCTGATGTTTAAGGAAAACGATGTTAAGGTCGTCATGGATCTGATGATGGGCGGCGAGGGAGTTGCCGCGCCGGGTGAGCTCAACGAGATGCACCTTTCCTGTGTGTCTGAGGTGATGAATCAGATGATGGGTTCTTCCGCGATTTCGCTCACGGAGATGATTCACAAGACCGTGGATATCAATCCGCCCAAGGCGACGCTGGTAACCGATCAGGCGGCGGTGGATTCCATTGACATTCTTCCCTTTCCGGCGAATGAGGTGGTGATTATCCTGTCCCGTTTTGAGTCGGAGAAACTTTTAAAGGGTATCATGATCCGTATTTTTCCGATGACGGAGGTGCGATTTATCTGCGATAACTTTAAGACGCGCTGATAATGAGTTAAAATCAGGTAATTTTTCACAATAGATAAGGCGGTTTCTTCCATAAAAACGCTGAAAATGAGATTTTGCCCGGAAAAGACTTACGTGTAAAACAGCGATATGCTAGAATGAAGTACAGGAAGTTTGTTGGCAAAGGAGGGTCTTGCACCGGGAGGGAATGTCATGTTTGGGAAGGGAGAAATGATCATGTGCGGCGGACACGGTGTCTGCTGTGTGGTTGATATTACGGGGAATCCGATCGATCGGATGGATACCAAGAAAAAGTATTATGTGCTGGAGCCCGTCTTTGAAAAGGCGAGCACTGTATACACGCCTGTCGATAATGAAAAGGTGGTCATGCGTAAAATCATGACGAAGGACGAGGCGGAGGTGCTGATCGGGCAGATTCCGGAGATTGAGACTGTGTGGATCCAGGAGGAAAAACGCAGAGAGCAGACCTACAAAGAGGCCATTCGCACATACGATTCCAGAAGTTTGGTGCAGATCATTAAAACGTTATATCAGCGCAAGTCAAGCCGTATCAGTGAGGGAAAAAAGGTTCTTTCCTCGGACGAGCAGTACCTGCACAAGGCGGAGGAACTTCTTTACAGCGAGATGTCCATAGCGCTCTCCATCCCCAAGGAAAAAGTGGGATCGCATATCATCAGCACAATTGCGAAGCAGAAAACGGAAAAATAAGAAAAACGATCAGGGGCAGAAGACGAAAGTTTTCTGCCTCTTATTATGCACAGGCCCGTGCAGAGGAAGTATGCCACTGACGTGGCGCACGGGCCGCGCGACGAGTAGGGGCGATAAATCTTCCCTACTCGATTGTACAGGTCCGCAGATGAAACTATGCCGCGTAGTCGTATGTGCGCCGCGCAGCAGGTAAGAAAAATTTCCCGCTTGATTCATGGCACCAAACCGTACTTTCGGACGTGTTATAAGTAGAGGACTCAAAAACGATCCATGGATTGAAAAGGGAAAGGAGAGGCAGCCGTCTTATGACGATAGAGGAAACAGTCAAAAAATACAGCCCTATGCTCTATCGCATCTGTGTGGTCATGCTCGGCAACGAGGCGGATGCACAGGACGCGCTACAGGATACATTTTGCAGGTATTTAGAGCGCAAAGGAAAGTTTCGGGACGAGGAGCATGAAAAGGCCTGGCTGATCAAGGTGGCGCAGAACAGATGCCGTGATATGCGGCGGTTTCATCTGCGACATCCCCAAGCCGAGCTGTCAGAGATCAGTGCAAGCTATGAAAACCCTGAATACAGCGAGGTTCTGGCGGAACTGATCGCTCTGCCGATGTCCGTCAAGGCAGCAGTGTATCTGCACTATATTGAGGGATATAAAACGACGGAGGTGTCAGATATGTTGGGCATTTCTGCCAATGCAGTGAAAAAGAGATTGCAGCGGGGACGGGAGATGCTGCGAATCAGGCTGGAGGAGATGTAACATATAAAAGCGGATGCAGAATTGGTATATTCACCGCAGGCGCTTGCATCAGCAGACAGGATGAATCAGAAAGGATGGTATCATATGAAGATTACAGATTTACAAAAAGCGGTACAAGAAATAGATTTTAACGACGAGAAACAGGAGGAACTGCTTAGGGCGCTGAAAAAAGGCAGACAGCGCAACATGCCGGTGCGCGCCCTGCGGATCGCAGCCTCCTTTGTGGTGTGCCTTCTGGCGGTGGGGATGTTGAGCGTGCCGGTGCGTGCGGTGGTGTCTTCTCTGGTGAAGGAGCGGATGGAGGAACAGCCGAAGGAGGAGGTCACGAAGCTTGCGGAGGAGATTCAGAGCCAGCCGACCGACGCGGACGGCTGCACCAGAGAATATACGGTGGCTGAGAAGGAACGCAAAGGAAAACTATATACACAGTATCAGGAGGGGCTTTTCCCTGAGAAGGAGCTGGTGCGGGTGGACAGTGAGGAGGAGGCGGCGGAGCATGCGTTTTGCTTTTTGACGACACCGGGGGTTTTCTATCTGCCTGCAAACAGAGAATTGACGGATGAGGAGATTCTGCAGCAAATCGATTTCGAAGTAAAGCGCGATTATGCGCTGGAAGAACAGCATGCGCAAGAAATTGCCGAGAGAAAAGAGGCGGAGAAACAGCAGCTTCAAGAATTGGCGGATGCGGGCGGCATTACCGAGGAGCGGGCAGTGGAGATCGCCACGGGATATTTACGGCAGATTTTTGGAATTGGCGGAAATGCCATGGAGCGCAATCAGTATTATCAGGGTGAGGATGAACAAATACCGATGTATGATAACACTTATTGCGTGAATTGGAGTGATCGGGGCAACAGCAAATATTATTATTTCCATATCGATGCGCTGGACGGCACCCTGCGCGCCATGTCTTACAGCGGTGAGCTTGACGAGAGCGAGGAGGTGAAACCATCCGGTGCAGACGCATCGGCAAAGGCGGCAGAAATGAAAGGCGTGGCGGAACGCTTTCTCAGGGAAAAATTGAATATTCAGGACGACTATCAGGAAGTAAAAAGCTATTATCTGGTCAAGACCGTAAACGGAAGCGTCAGCAGATTGGTGGATGTTTTGTTTGTCAGAGAGGACGGCTCAGCCGATCTTGTCAGCTGCAGGTGGGACGGTAAGGTCAGCGATTATCTTGTAACTACAAAAAAGGCCCGCGAGGAGAGTCTTGCGTCTTCTGCAAAGGCGATCGCCGAGCGGCATACGAAGAAGACGGGAGAGGAGACGGAGGTTGAAATCGTAGAGAATTAGAGAAAGAGGCAGTGAACCAAAACGAGGAACCGGAAAGTGTAATAAATGTCATAAAAAGCCCCCGGGTGCTGTGCACGCGGGGGTCGTTTGCTGTGTAAGGAATTGTGGAGGCCGTCTATTTGTGCTGCGGGTGCGCGCCAATCTTGCTGATGGCAGTCATAACGGTAGCGAGGATCTCCACTTCGTTTTGGGGCTGGTAGTTACTCAATTTCTGATAAAGTGCACCTGTGTCTGTACGCACATACTGAGGAGAAAGCCTGTTCAGCGCAAAGGACATCATGTCCAATTTGCAGTTTTCACAAGAACAAACCTCAGGCATAGTGGGCAGCAACTTATTAAGCTGATACTCCACCGCATCTTCCATGATATTCCGTAAGCCTTCCATGCTAAACCTCCCTCAAATGTGACACAATCCTATTTTAGTACAGTTTTCCTAAAGAAGCAATCTTTTTCCGCTTTTTTGTGCAAAATTTACCCGCGCTTGCTTTTTTTAAAAAGAATGGTATCATAGACTCGATGATTATTGCCGTTGTCTGCCATATGCTGTGCAGATCGAGTCAAATGACGAAAAGATGGGAACCGCAAGCTGTTTTCATTATGGATTGAAGCAAAGCGATGCAGAAATGGAGTTAAAACATGGAAATGGTTTTGGATGTGATATACGATACTCTGATAGACGGTCTTAGGATTTTACCGTTTTTGTTTCTGACGTATCTGGCGATGGAGTGTCTGGAGCACTGGACGGGGGGCAGGATGCAGGAGATCGTCAGGAAGTCCGGTAAGGCGGGCCCTGCCATCGGCGGTCTTTTAGGGATTTTTCCGCAGTGCGGCTTTTCTGCGGCGGCAGCGAATCTTTACGCAGGCAAAGTGATTACGCTGGGAACGCTGCTGGCAGTCTTTTTGTCTACGTCTGACGAGATGCTCCCTATCATGATTTCTGAGAACGCCGGCATATCTTTGATAGCCAAGATTTTGCTGACGAAACTCATCTTTGCAGTGGCGGTGGGATTTTTGGCAGATGTTCTTTTTCCAAAGAAGGGAGAACCGCAGATCGGGCATTTTTGTGAGAAACATCATTGTCACTGTGAAAAAGGGATCTGGCGCTCTGCCGCTAACCATACCTGGAAAATTTTCTTATATTTACTCGCAGTTTCCCTGATTTTAAATTTTGTGATTGCCACGATAGGAGAAGACACAATGGCATCGTTTGTCTCAAACAGGCCTGTGCTGGGGCTTTTTGCAGCCGCCATTGTGGGCATGATCCCAAACTGTGCGTCTTCCGTTGTTCTGACGCATCTCTATTTGGGGGGCGTTCTGGGCGCGGGCCCTTTGTTTGCAGGGCTGCTTGCCGGTTCGGGCGTGGGATATCTGGTGCTGCTTCGGGTAAATGAGGATAAGAAAGATAATCTGCGGATTTTTGCGTTGTTGTATGGCGTCGGCGTAGCTGCGGGTGCGGCGGTGGAAATGCTGGGCATAAGGTTTTGACAGTTCGGCCATGCACGCGTCTGGTCGCTGAAATTCATGCAAGCATGATTTCCGCTCTCAGCCGGTGCATGGCTGAACTGGGGAATAAAAAAAGAACCGTCCCCAGAGCGCTTACGTCTCCAAAAACAGTTCTTCCAAGTGCACCGCCAGGGGCTCGAACCCTGGACACCCTGATTAAGAGTCAGGTGCTCTACCAACTGAGCTAACGGTGCATGTCCTTTGT